>Ga0163109_10002766_pt1 | contig 13542 bp, 12 predicted proteins | sample CRUFie1St13metaG_FD_108704 | JGI IMG/M metagenome (GOLD analysis project Ga0163109, IMG submission 108704) | Marine microbial communities from the Costa Rica Dome - CRUD Field 142mm St13 metaG | ecosystem: Environmental > Aquatic > Marine > Oceanic > Photic zone | place: Costa Rica: the Eastern... | reverse complement strand
TGAACCGTTTCCAAATCGGCTTTTTTACGGGTTAATCCGACATAGCCGGCAACCCGAGTCAATGCACCTTCCATTCGCCTTACATTTCTGGAGATATTTTTAGCAAGAAATTCTAAGATATCCTCATCAATCTTAATACCCATGGCGTCAGCTTTTCGAGTAAGAATTGCCACTCTAGTCTCAAGGTCAGGTGCTTGGATATCGGCAACCAAACCCCATTGAAAGCGGGACAACAGACGACTCTCGATTTTATCTATTTCACCAGCAGGTCTGTCAGAAGTAAGAAATATCTGCCTTTGGGCTTCATAGATTTCATTAAAGGTATGGAAAAATTCTTCCTGAATTCTCTCCTTACCTGCGAGGAATTGTATGTCATCTATAAGAAGATAATCAACACTTCGGTAGCGTGCACGAAATTTTGTTAAGGTGTTTTCTTGAATAGCACGGATAAATTCGTTGGTGAATTTTTCACATGATACATAGGTGATTCGACAGGATGGGTTTCTGTTAAGTGCTTGGTGGGCGACAGCATGCATGAGGTGCGTTTTCCCGAGACCAGTCTCACCATATAGAAAAAGTGGATTGTAAGCGTGTGCAGGAGCATTCGAAACAGCCACACATGCGGCATGGGCTAATTCACTGCCACCGCCAACAATAAAATTAGAGAAAGTATTTTTTGGGTTTATTCCAAGCGAACGACCTTGAAGTGCTGGACCCGTAAGACGACTTACTGATTTTTTGTTTTTACCGCCAGATTTATTGAGTCGACCAACAGTTACATCAGAATCGTCATTTTCATCGATATCACCAAGTAAATCAACTGAGTAAGGTCTTCCGACTAATCGATCAGCTTCTTGCCTAATTACATCAAGATAGTTATCACGAATCCAAATGGCAGAGAATTCATTCGGTGCTATAAGTTCACATCCGTCGTCATCAATTCTACCTACACGCATATTATCAAACCAGACACGAAATGTATCCGCAGGTATTACATCGAGAAGTTGCTCGCGTAGTGAATTCCAAAAAGTTTCAGGTGTTGTAATTAGATCAGTCATTATCTTAGAATCAAAATTTATTCACAGGTGTAATCTAAGACTCGTAAACCATAAGAATAGAATGATTTATGCGAATCACGGAGAAGAAATTTGTAAGTTATACACATCATGTAGAAACCATATCTCATATATCACAAAATCCTACTATATAGGGTTTTATGAAATAATTTAAATTCATCTTCATTTATGCGGGGGATAAAACATTACAAAGGGGATACATTTGTTCTGAACAATAAAAGAGCTGAAACCAAGAAAAAAATAAACTAAATTAAGGAAAGTTTCTCACAACTTATTAACATCCTCAGGTGCGTAAGTTTTTTTTACTTTTTGAGTTGCTTTTTCCTACAAAATATAGCGAATCCGCAGATGCTTGATTTTACGATATTTAGAGAATTCTAGACAGAGATAAAATCTAATCTCATGGGTTCATTTGTCTTAAAAGTTTCTTATTTAAATCATCAGCGGAATCGTAACCAAATTGGCGAGCAGCTTGTACCATTGCCGCGACTTCTATCAAACGGGCCATATCTCGACCAGTTCTAACAGGAATTTCCATATGAGGAACATCAAAGCCCAAAATCTCAAAATATTTACGAGAGAGACCTGTTCTTTCTGGCTCAACATTGGAAGTTTCGTCAATTAATGTCACTACCAAATCTATTTTTTTTTCTATTCTGACGAATCGATTTCCAAATAATTTTTCCACATTAATTATGCCGATTCCCCTACATTCCATAAATCCCCTACTTAAAGGATCGCAGAATCCGATTGGAGTATGATCACTGAGTAGCTTAACCTTGACAAGGTCATCAGATACAAGACTATGCCCACGTTCAATTAAGGCTAAGGCTGCTTCACTTTTGCCCGCACCACTCTCACCCCTTATTAGTGTACCAACTCCCCTTATCTCGAGTAAAGTCCCATGCAGGCTTGTACGAGGTGCAAACCTTTCCTCAAGTAAAACAGTCACTTCTGTCGTAAAAGCCTTTGAACTTAATGGAGTTCTAAATAAAGGGACGCCTGCTGCTTCCAGGATCTCAATCATCTCTGGAGTGGGAGCAAGGCTTCTTGAGACTACAACACATGGAATTTTTTTAGCTACCATGCTTTCAATAACTGATCTTCGTCGAGCATCAGATTGCTCTCGAAAAAACGCCATCTCCCCTGCCCCAAACAATTGAATTCTTTTATTTGCAAAATATTTAAAATAACCAGTGACTGCCAGTGCTGGGCGATTCACGCTTTTCTCCCGGATTGTACTTCTCGAGAGAGTCTTATTGCTTGTTATCAGTCTCAACTTCAATTGATTCCCGTAACCTTCAAAAAATTCGCGAACTGCTATACTTTCTATTGATTGTTTTCTCTTTGTATTAGCCATCTTCTCTTTAAATTTGTTTAAACCTCGAAATTCTCGCCAAGATATTTCTTTCTTGTTTCTGGATCAGATATTAAAAAATCAGCATCTCCATGAGCAAGGACATGTCCTTCATATAAAAGATAAGCACGATCAACTGCCCGTAGGGTTTCACGGACATTATGATCAGTCAAAAGAATACCCATTCCCTTATCCTTTAAACCTGCTATGATCCTGTTAACTTCAGTCACATTTTTGGGATCTACACCACTGAATGGTTCGTCCAAAAGAAGAAAATCTGGAGATAAAACTAACGCACGGGCAATCTCCAATCTCCTTCTTTCGCCTCCACTTAAGGAATGGGCTTTTTGCTTTGCCAGGGAAGTAAGACCTAACTCCTGCAGTCGGTTGGCAACTATTTCATTTTCTTTAATCTTATCACCAGTTAGGGTTTGCGCGATTGCCCTAATATTATCCTCAACACTCAAAGAACGAAAAACGGAAGATTCCTGTGCCAAGTATACGATCCCTTCTCTTGCCCTTTGATGAGGGGGAAATCCAATTATCTCCTTACCGTTTAGTAAAATTGAACCTTTCGTTGGATTAACGAATCCGGCAATCATTGAAAAAGTGGTGGTTTTTCCTGCACCATTTGGTCCAAGTAAGCCAACAATCTCACCACCAAGAACTTCCATAGATACTCCTTTTACAACTTCTTTGTGACGATAACTTTTTCTTAATCCCCTAAGCTCTATCTTGGACTCTCCTTTCATATCATTTCCTTGTACCTCTTATTTTTTAAGTGAGGGCAGACTTATCTTATCAAGATTTGGAATTAGAATTCGGGGCCTTTCATTTTCCCCGCCGAGTACCTTAGCCCGACTTGATTCCCTGTCGAGAAAGATCCTGTTGCCAGTAACCGTCCCCCATTCCGAATCCTCAACTTTCGCATTTCCCTCAAGTACAATTTCCCCTTTTAGTGCATCTAAAACTAAACTTTCAGAAATGGAGGTTCTTCCTAGCTGCTTCATTCTCACTATCCCACTTGCTGTTATGGTGGAAATTCGTCTTTTTTGGTTTTTTTTATCTGTTCCATTTTGATCAATGATGATTTTCATTTTTCCACAAGTTATATCAAATTCATCACCGATTATGGAAACATTCCCTTCGAAAATAAATTCATGTCCTCCTTTCTCAATGGATAAGAGTTCGATAGATGTGGCACTTGCGTTTAAACTGCCTAGATCTTTTGCCTTCCGGCTTTCGGGCATAATTTTTGATGGGATTTTCACCCTGTCAGTTTGAGCAATATTTCCTTCAAAACTTGCAAAGCCGTTTCTTCCAATTGAGAACTTATTTTTTCCAAATTTTGTATTTTCTTCCCAGTTCCAGTCTTCTCCCCTTACCCAAAACCCGTCTCCATCTATTTTGATTGTCTTTTCACCCAAGGCCCTACCCTCATTTAAAAAAAACATGCCTTGTTGAGCAGAAGCGTTTGTTGGGCTGTCATCCTGCCCCAAAGTCTTAAGCAGGGGTTTAATCACAAAGTATGAATTGTCTTTCTGAGGGCTGACTTCTTGAGCTCGTAATGTCCATATAATTTCGCCATTTTCATCATACTTGGGAACAGTTACTCCTCTGGCTCCGATTTTTGAGGACTCTCCAAAAACCGTTTGAATATTTGTTAGGGTAAACAGGCAGAAAAAGATCAGAACCCCTTTAATAAAAACTTGGGGGACTTTATGAAAACAAAAGTCCACTTTCGGCCAAAAATCTCTCAATGGTTAAAAATTTATGTAATAGTTATTATGGCTTCGAGTTCTTTACAGTTTTTTCTTTCTTAGCCGGAATAAATTTTAAAACTGTTCCATTAATGCAATATCTTTTGTCTGTAGGAGTATCAAATCCTTCTCCAGTGAAAACATGTCCAAGGTGACCATCACATACTGCACACAAAACCTCGGTCCGTGGATACCCTAATAAATAGTCGACGGATGTTTTTACATTTTTTGCTTTCGAAGGGTCATAAAAAGAGGGCCAACCACACTTTGAATCAAACTTTTCATTCGAACTAAAAAGCTCGGTATCACATCCCGCACATACATACTTACCTAAACCTTGATCTTTAAATTTTTTGTAAACATCCCCAAAGGGCCTTTCAGTACCAGCTTGGCGTAAGATACGATATTGTTCTGGTGAAAGCTTTTTTTTCCACTCTGATTCTTCCATAACTAATTTTTTTTGAGTTTTATCTGGGGCGGTATTGCTTCCTCCTTCATCTGCAAAAACCAAGGCAGAAACTACGCAAACTACAAAAGTTATCATAAATTTCTGTGAAGTTGAAAATAAAGAGAAGAAATTTGATACTTTTAAAGTATTCATAATTAAATTTTGAATTTATCCTAATCGCTCAAGTAAACTTGCTTCGTTGGTGTAGGTTATTGCTGATTCCTTAGAAATAACATTATGCTGATATAAGTGAAGCAAATGCTGCTCCATAGTCATCATTCCTTCCTTTGATTGTGTTTCCATAGTGGAATAGACTTGTTGCCAATTCCCGGTTCGAATCAGATTTCCTAATGCTGGAACATTTTTCAAAACTTCCATAGCAAGAATTCTTCCGTTTCCATCTGATCGGGGAACCAATTTTTGACTCAACACATAAGATAAACTAAAAGACAATTGTAAGCATAAACTTTTAGTCTGTTCAGATGGGAACATATCAACAATACGACTAAGTGCCCCTTTTGCGTCTCGGGTGTGCAAAGTGGAAAAAACCAAATGACCCGTTTCAGCTGCACTCAGGGCTAGAGAGGCTGTTTCAGTATCTCGGATTTCTCCCACGAATATAATATCAGGGTTCTCTCGCAGGGCACTTCTTAATCCATCTGAAAAACTTGGAACATCCTGGCCTACTTGTCTTTGAGAAACCATAGAGCTTTCACTTTGGAATAAAAATTCAACCGGGTCTTCAAGGGTAATAATACGTGTTTTTCTAGAAAGATTAATATGATTTATAAGCGAAGATATCGTGGTTGATTTACCACTTCCTGTAACTCCGGTAACCAGTACAAGCCCACGCTTTAAGCCACTTATATCCTGCCAAATTTTATCAGAAGGTAGACCTACTTCCTGAATAGGAGGAATTGTCGATGCCAGTACCCGCATGACAAACGCAAGCCCATCACGATCTCGAAAAACATTTAAACGAAAATTGACCCCTTGTTCTTTCCATTCAAAAGCCGTATCTACATCCTTTGGATTTTCTTCATCTGTGACAATCTCAAGATTTTTTTCAGAAAGAAGAATACCAAGAAAATATTTCATCGTATCTTCATTCACAGCAATCCCCTCAGGAAGCTGAATCAAATCGTCATCAATACGCAAACTTAGTGGTATACCAATCTTTACATGCATATCAGATATCCTTGATAGGTTTCCCCTTTTATACGACGGATCAATAAAATAGTTAAGCAACTGTGAAAAGCTTAGTGAATTTTGTCCAACTTGATAAATAGGATGATTAATATCGTAATGACCGCTCATTCGAAAAAGATGATTGTTTGATCGCTCAAACACAAGCACAGATCATCAAATTTTTGAGGTCCTTAAATCTAGCATATATAAAAATAAAATTGCCTTTTGTAATCGAATAATGGAAATACGGTTTTTGGATGATCGTTCACTTCAAAGGAACTCGAGGGTCGTTGCCCATAGCCCACACTTCTCAGGATTCTACTGAGAAGATTGTAGGTGCTCTATTAGAGGCAAGAGGCCATAATTTAAGATCTGAATCTCAGGTTAGGGAATTTGTAAAAGACCATCTCCCATTTCACAAAGGCTCAACTTTTGGAGGTAACACTCCATGCGTGCATGTGGATACAGGATCTGAGGAATGGCTGATTTTTGATGCGGGTTCAGGAATCCGGCCTTTGGGACAGGAAATTATTAAAAAATCTCCCTCAGGGTCAGATTTTCACATTTTCTTTTCACATTTTCACTACGACCACATACAGGGACTTCCTTTCTTCACCCCTGCTTACATCCCAGGTAATCGTATTTTTATTCATGGTGGGCATGATAATATTGAAGAATTTCTTCGGGATCAAATGAGGACTCCCTTTTTCCCCATCGATTTTGATACCTTCCAGGCTGAATTTATCTTCCATAAACATTCGCATGGAGAAACTGTAAATGTATGCAATGCAGAAATTAAAGTACATAAACAAAACCACCCGGGTGATTCTTATGGTTTCCGTGTTCAGCAAGGAAATAAGTCCGTGATCTATTCTACCGACGCTGAACACCCTAATATTGCACATGGCAAAAAGTACGACTATTTGGATTTTATTATGGGTTCAAACCTCCTCATTTTTGATGCTCCCTATTCACACTCTGAATCAATTACAACTCGAGAACACTGGGGTCACTCAAGTTATGTAATGGGTGTTGAACTAGCCGCACGTGGCGAAGTTGAAAAACTCGCAATTTTTCACCATGACCCCAACTTGAGCGACAAAGAATTATGCGATTTCCACGGTCATACCAAAAAATTCCTTGAACGTTCAAGACTTGCTGTAAGGGAAGCAAAACCAGGTATACCTGGAGCACCCTCCCCCCGATGCCATCCTTATGAAATTATTATGTCATACGATGGTCTTTCCATTGAGGTTTAAACAATGCCAACCGCGCATGCTCATGAAGAGGAATTTCCCAAAAGGTTGGATAAGGAAACTATTAATGAATTACCTCTCATTCGCTTCCACGGAGCAATACATGTAGCAGAGGATTCAAAATCCTTCAACCGCTTTGCCAGTCGTCTAGCAAAACAAAGGGTTTTGGGATTCGACATAGAATGCAAGCCAAACTTTAAACGGGGTCCCAACAACCCTCCGGCACTCATTCAGCTAGCAACCGCTGATCAGGCATTTATTTTTAGGCTCTTTCCAGTTATGAAACTTGGACCACTCTTAGATATCCTAACCAATCCGGACATCATAAAAACCGGAGTAGCCATAAAAGATGATTTAAAGAATCTAAATAAAATTGAAGAATTTGAAGCAGCCGGCTTTGAAGATCTTGCTACTCTTGCCAAGTCCCTAGAGATTGAACAAACAGGACTTCGTAATATGACAGCAATTTTTTTCAAGCATCGCTTATCCAAGTCCGCACAACTATCAAATTGGCAAAAGAGGCCTCTTACACCTTCCCAGATAAACTACGCTGCAACTGATGCTTGGATCAGTCGTGAACTTTATCTGATCATGAAAGCTCGACTCAAACGACTGGCATAAGCTTGGATTTGGTACAAACTTATTTGAACCTCCCTTTTAGCTGGTCGGCCATAACGGCTATCAGGATCACTACTCCGTAAACGACACTCTGCATGTGAGCTTCGACTCCGGTTAGATTCATACCGTTTCTAATGACGCCGATAATCAGTGCTCCAATCAAAGTTCCTACAATTTTGCCTTGCCCTCCGGCAAGGCTGGTTCCACCTACGACCACCGCAGCGATAACTTGCAATTCGACTAATGTTCCGGCTTTTGGATCACCAGTAAGGTGGAGTGATGCTTCCATTACCCCACCAAAACCGGCAAACAAGCCACATAAGGTATAAACAAAGACCAAAACCCATTGGACGGGTACTCCAGAAAGTCGTGCAGCTTCGGAATTCCCTCCTACTGCGTAAATAAACCGACCAATCGAGGTTCGACCCATAAGAATGTGGGCAAGAATGAAAAGGACGATCATGATGAGTACAGAATTGGGAATCCCTGCAAAATCTGCACCTCGACCAAGCCAGGCGAAAGCGTCATTTTCGACAGTGATTGGTTCGGAGTTCGACAGAATGAAGGCCAAACCTTTGGCTATGAACATGACACCTAAAGTCACAATGAAGGCAGGTATTTTAAAAAAGGTGATCATACTCCCAGTTCCCATCCCAATCAAACCGCACAAAAGCACGGCAGCGGAAGCCCCCATCCAGAGGTCGCTGTTGCCCGGCGATTCTCCGCCTAAGGCTTGTATACACAAGGCTGTAACCACACCGCTAAAGGCAATTAGACTGCCAACGGAAAGATCAATGCCAGTCGTAATGATGACCAAAGTCATCCCAATGGCAATAATAGCCACTACGGAAACCTGCTTTAGAACATTGAAGATATTATCTCTCTTTAGGAAATTAGGCCAGTAATACTCCTTGGTTTGGAAGATTTGGGTCTTATGCAATGCTTGGTTTTCTTTGGCAAGTTCGGGCAATGTCGAGACAAGAACTGACATACGCTCAGTCACAATCACTGCTTCGAGAGAGCTTGCGGTGGAAAGCAAGGAATTTCGAGCGTCGATGGGCTTGCCTACGACTACATCGATCACGCGGATGTCCTTATTCATGAGGCCAGTCTCTAATTCCTTAGCAAAGTTTGCAGCTCCTTTGCCTTTGTGAAGTAAGATCGAAACATTTGAATCAGCACCAAGATCGTTAACCACTTCATTCACCAACTCCTTTGCTGCAGAGGAACTAGTGGCCGACTGTTTTTCGATAGTTACCAAACTTACTAAGATGCAAAGCATCAGCAGGACGAATGCATTTCCGTACTCTTTAAGCAATGACCTAGGATTCATTTTTCTCATGCCGCGGCTTTCTCTCTTTGGGTTGCCAGTTTCATAACATCCTCTTGGGTAGCCGAGGAGCAGTCCTCGATTTCTCCAGTTATTCTACCCTCGTTCATTACAATAATACGATCGCTCATGCCAAGAATTTCCGGAAGCTCCGAACTTATCATGAGAATTGCTTTTCCATCCTCGGCTAGGCTTTGGAGAATTTGATAAATTTCGAACTTCGCACCCACATCGATCCCACGCGTAGGTTCGTCAAAGATAATAACCTCAGCGTTCTTTTGCAACCATTTGGCGAGAACCACTTTCTGTTGATTTCCTCCCGATAAAGTTCCGGCCAACTGAGAATGATCGGAAACTTTTATCTTCATCATTCGAACAAACTTGGCAAAAGCATCACTTTCTCTGGATGCATCCAGAAGTAAATTTCCGGAAAAGTCTCCAAGGTTGGGAAGTCCGAAATTTTCCTGAACGGTTTGTCCTAAAACGAGCCCCTGCCCTTTCCTGTCTTCGGTCAGCAGACAAATTCCGTTACGGATTGCATCCCTCGGACTTTTAATATGCAAAAGATGACCATCAAGTTCGACCGAACCACCATCCATACGGTCGGCTCCGAAAATCAGGCGGGCAGTTTCGGTTCGACCAGCACCGACCAAGCCAGTCAAGCCCACGACCTCTCCGGCACGGAGATCGAAGGAAACATCTTTCACCCAGGCTCCACGATTAAGATTACGAACTGCTAGCCTGACTGATCCAACTACGCTTTTGCGCGTGGGAAATTCACTCTCCATGCTACGACCGACCATCATCGCAATCAATTGCTCGCGGTTGAGTTGCGACTTTTCCTTTGTACCCACATGCGATCCATCTCTAAGGACCGTTATCCGGTCGGCAACCTCATCGATTTCGTCCAAACGATGACTGACATAGATTATCCCAATTCCCTGTGTGCGTAATTCTGAAACCACCTTTAGCAGACCTTCAACTTCCCGCGGAGTAAGAGCGGCTGTTGGTTCGTCCATCACCAAAATCCGTGCATTTTGAGACAAGGCTTTGGCGATCTCGACAACCTGTTGCTCAGCCACGGAAAGATCACCACAACGTGACTGAGGATCAACCTCAACACCAATCCTTTGGAAAAGCTGCCGAGCCTTTTGCCTCTCCTCGGAATGGGGAATAAAACTGAAGCGACCCGGTTCCTGTCCGAGAAAAATGTTCTCAGAAGCGGTCAATGAGGGAACCAAATTAAATTCCTGGTGAATAACGCCAATCCCGGCATTAAGGGAGTCCTGCGGATTTTTCATAAACACAGGTTTTCCGTTGATCTCCATGCTTCCCTCATCCGGGGCAAGTACACCGGCAATGATTTTAATTAGGGTACTTTTACCCGCTCCATTTTCCCCGAGAAGAGCAAGAACCTCGCCTTGTTTCAAAGAAAGGTCTACGCCGTCAAGAGCTTGTACCCCGGGAAAGCCCTTCCGAATACCCCGTAAGGTAAGTAGGTTAGGTTTTAAATCTTCGTCGGACATTTTATTTCAGATCCGGATCTTCCAGAGCGTCTTTTTGAGTGTAAAGGGTAGCTGGTAATAGAGTCTCCCGTGAAAAGCCTAACCCATTCTCATATTTGCGAATAAGCTCTACAATTTTTTGGCCCATTTTGTCGGGGTGCTGAATGGGGTCAGCATAGATTTGCCCTTTCTTAATCGCCTTTTTACCATCAGGCATGCCGTCAAAACCAATGATTTTGATGCGGTTTTCGCGGTTTGCTTCAGTGACTGCCGTGTACGCACCCAAAGCCGATGGATCGTTTATAGCGAAGATAGCAGCCAAGTCTTCGTGAGCTTGAAGAGCGGCGGAGGCTGACTCATATCCTTTGGTTCGGTCACCGTTCCCATCTAGTTCGGCCACAATTTCAATCTTACCGGAAGTACGGGCTTTGTTATGAGCGTTTATGACTTTCTTGAAACCATCGACCCTTAGAACGCAAGAATTGGCTTTTTTCAAATCCAATACAAGCACTTCACCACCTTCTTCACCAAGAGCTTCAATCATGGCCTCACCAGCCAATTCGCCACCTTGAAAATTATCGGTTCCAACATGACCTTCAATCTCAGTTCCTTCTGCCGCACATTTGGCATCAACCGTAAAAACCGGAATTCCGGCTGCGTTAGCCTCCCTAACAGCCGGGCCAATAGAAACTCGATCAACAGGTACGAGAACGATTGCCCGTACACCTTTGGCAATGAAATCGTCGATTTGATCGGATTGTTTCTTCACATCCATATCAGGATCCATAACAAGCAGCTCGTATCCGTTCTTCTCTGCTTCCTCTCTCATGTGATCGGCAATAACCGTGAAGAAAGGGTTTGATAGGGTTTGCGGGGAATATGCAATAACCGGCTTACCTTCATTGCAGGACACCAAGGACAAAAGCAAACAAAAGGCAGACAGTAATCGAAACAATATTTTCATTTTATAACCTCAATTAAGCAATTTTTTTCGGATGGTCGTTGCCGCCTTGATACAGGCTTGACCGATGCCTTCGAAGCGCTCCGCAGGCAGGCGAAAAGCCGGAGCAATAACCGTAATCGACGCGATTGGATAAAGATAGTCGTCAAGAATTGCAGCCGCCACGCAATGGATTCCCTCCAGCCCCTCCGCTTCATCGATAGCATAACCGCACTCTCGCACTCTCTGAAGATCTGCAGATAAAAGTTCACGATTATGAAGGGTCCGCGAGGTGAAGCTTTTCAGGGTTACACCTTCCAAATAGTTATAAAATTCTTCTTCAGGAAGCTTGGCTAAAATAGACTTCCCCGGAGCACAGGAATAGCAGGGAACGCGCATACCTACGGTACCCGAAACTTTTATTGCTTGGTCTGACACGCATTGCTCCAAGATCAGAGCCCTTCCCTCAGACATCGAAAGCAGTTGAGTCGTTTCACCAGTATCATTTCGCAATTCTTTTAAGCATTCCCATGCCGAGACCACCAGACTCCTGTCATTCACCCTTGGCCGAGTCAGGTCGGCTACACGGTTGGTCAATACATACCTACGATCATCCTCTCTTCGGTACAACCACCCTCGCTTGGTCATAGTCTCAGTAATCCGCCCAACAGTATTAACTGGAAGACTAAGAGCTCTGGCAATTTCACTAGAAGTCTTTCCAGCACGAAAAAAACCCAGAAATTCGAGAATGGCTAGGGTTCTCTCGGTTCCTTTGGCCGACACATCTTCGCTAACAAGTATTTCCTGACTCATGGATTCCCCATATATGGAAACTTTTCCTAATATGGAAAACCCATACCCTCAACAACAAATTCAAATCCTCTCCTTACTTTCTGCAAACAATTCATAAAACGAAAGTTTTCGGTTTGGAGAAAAGGCTTGCCGATGTGATCAAATTGCTAAACTTGAAAAAACTTCAAAACATGAAAGAACTAAATTTCAAACAAGAACTCACTGCTGCTTTCGGGCAGCCAATCTCTGAAAACCCAACACAGGTTATGGTTGAAGCCGCCTATCGCCACCACAACCTGGATTGGCGTTACCTTACAATTGAAGTCGGGCCCGACGACCTTGAGGATGCCGTCAAAGGAGCAAAGGTCATGGGGTTCCAGGGATTCAATTGTACAATACCTCATAAAGTTAAGGTAATTGAATACTTGGACGGTCTCGGCCAGTCCGCATCCCTCATGGGTGCCGTAAACTGCGTAGTCAGAAAGGACGGCAAATGGATCGGAGAGAACACCGATGGAAAAGGTTTTGTATCTTCCTTAAAAGAGCTTACGGATCCATCCAGAAAAAGAGTGGTCATTTTCGGTGCAGGTGGAGCTGCCCGTGCCATAAGTGTGGAAGTTGCCCTCGCGGGAGCAAGTCACATCACCATTGTAAATAGATCTACAGAACGCGGCGAGGAACTTACGACACTCCTTCAGGATAAACTTCCATGCTATGCCGAATTCGTTGCATGGGAATCTACATTCTCAATTCCTGAAGATACCGATGTACTCATCAATGCCACATCTATCGGTCTATTTCCTGATATTGATGCCCGCCTTGATTTTGATCTTAACTCTCTCGCATCCAACATGGTAGTTGCCGATGTCATACCCAACCCACCTTCGACCAACCTTGTCAAGGATGCCCGTGCCAAAGGATGTAAGGTGATTGATGGTTTGGGTATGCTCGTTAATCAGGGAGTGATCGGAGTCAAGCACTGGACCGGCATTGACCCCGATCCAACCGTCATGAGAAGTGCTCTCGAAAAAGTTTTCGAATAAGTAACGATAGATTTTAATGAAATACCTTTTGCCTCTTCTCATAAGTGTTTTTCTATTTTCATGCGGAATAGAGCATGAAACCCAGATCGATCTGCCGTTACAACCGGACTCAGATTTATCAGAAAATTCGACAACTCTTGCCAGTTCTTCCTCCTATCCAGAAAAGAACTTCATATCGGCCTGGTCCGTCGATCACAGGATTCTGCGTGGAGGCAAGCAGGAAGGCGTC
>Ga0163109_10002765_pt1 | contig 13543 bp, 14 predicted proteins | sample CRUFie1St13metaG_FD_108704 | JGI IMG/M metagenome (GOLD analysis project Ga0163109, IMG submission 108704) | Marine microbial communities from the Costa Rica Dome - CRUD Field 142mm St13 metaG | ecosystem: Environmental > Aquatic > Marine > Oceanic > Photic zone | place: Costa Rica: the Eastern... | reverse complement strand
TTGGAATATCAAGTAATCCATACATTCCATTTATTCGAGAGTCAAAACTTAATGTTTTAAGAGAAACAGATTTTATTATTGGTTTGATATTATCTTTTATCTCCTTAAAAGAAAAATTTAGCGGATTCATTACATTTTCTTCTCTATCTCTAATCTCGTAATGAAGATGAGGACCTTCTGATGATCCAGAGTTACCTGAATATCCAATAATATCTCCTTTTTTAAAATAAAATTTTTTCCCAGGATATAGATTAACAATAAATTTTTCGTTTCTGTACTGGTAATCAGTCACATATTTTTCTATCTCTTTATGAAAGCTGTTTAAGTGAGCATATACAGATTTAAATCCATTATTATGCTTAAGGTACAATGCTTTACCATATCCAGTTCCAGACACTCTAACTCTCTCAATGTAACCATCATCAGATGCATATACCGGGATATTAATTTTACCGTAAGTTTTAATATCTAGACCCATATGGAAGTGGTTGCTCCTTAGTTCTCCCAAGTTTCCTGATAAATAATTTTGAGATCCAGGATTAATTGGAAATAACAAATCTTGGGAACCTGATATGAATTGAATAAAATTAAATAATATTAATATTAAGAATCTTCTCATTTTCTATGAATCCTTCTAGTTTATCTCCTCTTTTTATTTGATTTACTCCTTTTGGAGTTCCAGAAAAAATAATATCATTTTTTTCAAGTGAAATAAATTGAGATATGTAGTGTATTAGAAATTTAATATTAAAAATCATTAATTTAGAATTTCCTGATTGAACCTCCTTAGAATTTTTATTTAATGAAAATTTAATATTTTCTATATCCGTAAAGTCACTCAAGGATTTGAATTCTGATATAGCAGCGGAATTATCAAAACTTTTTGAGATGCTCCAAGGTAAACCTTTATCCTTAAATTCAAGTTGAATATCCCTTGCGGTAAAATCTATACCTAAACCTACTCCTGAAATGAAGTTAATTGAATCTGACATTGGTATATTCTTTCCACTTTTTGAAATTTTATAAATAATTTCAATTTCATGATGAACATCTGATGAAAAATTTGGCATTTCAAAATCTGATCCTTCAAGTTTACAGATAGATGGTTTAAAAAATATTATTGGATTTTTTGGCATATCATTTTTGAGCTCATCAATGTGATCCACGTAGTTTCTACCTATACAAATTATCTTCATATTATTTCTCCTATTACCGAAAGGTCATTATCAACCTTTTTAAGTAAAACATTACACTGTTTACCAACTAGCTTTCTATTGAACTTGATTTTTGTCTTTACATAATTATCAGTGAAACCGTAAATAAAATCCCCTTTTACTTTATTCTCAAATAGTACATTCCTTACATTTTTAATGTTGGACTCATAAAAATATCTCTTTTTTTTATCGGATAACAATCTTAAAACTTTTGATCTTTTGTTTCTAATCTCAATAGGCACACTTTCATTTAATGATAAAGCTCTTGTATTTTCTCTTTCTGAGTACGGGAACACATGTAGATAAGATATATCCAAATCTTTGATAAATTTTAGTGTTTTATCAAATTCACTATTGTCTTCTCCTGGAAAACCAACAATGACGTCACCTCCTATACATGCATTAGGCATTAAATATTTGATATATTTTACTCTGTCCTCATATAATTCACTTGTATACCTCCTTGACATTCCATTTAATATTTTATTTGATCCTGACTGCAGAGGAATATGAAAATGATGAACAAATATTTTTGACTTACTAATTAATTCAATTATTTCGTTACTTAAAAGATTTGGTTCAATAGATGAAATTCTTATCCTTATATCTTTTATTTGATCATCGATTACCTGAAGAAGAGTATAAAAGTCGTTGGATCTTTTTCCTTCTATTATTCCGTAGTCTCCAATATTAATTCCACTCAGAACAATCTCCTTAGATCCCTTCCTAATAAGTTCTTTCATGTTAGATAATACTTCTTCTGGGGCTGCCGACCTACTCCTTCCTCTTGCCAATGGAATGGTACAAAAAGAGCAACCGTAATTACATCCATCTTGAATTTTTAGGAAAGATCTTGTCCTATCATCAATAGAAAATGAAGATTTAAATTTTTTAGACTCATTTATTTTAGAATGAATTACTGAACTATCGCTTAGGTAAGATTCAAACTTAAATTTATTTTTTGCTCCTATTACCTTATCGACACCCTCAATATTAATAATTTCCTTGGGTTTTAGTTGAGCAAAACAACCAACTACAGTAATTTCTGAATCGGGGGACTTTCTTTTAATTTTTCTAATTAAATCTTGACATTTTTTATCTGCGTTTTCAGTGACAGAACATGTATTTATAATTACCTTATTTGGGTTATCATAAATGGATTTTTTCTTGTAACCATTATTAGAAAACTCTCTGGAAATTGAGGATGTCTCAGAAAAATTTAATTTGCATCCAAAAGTATGAAATCCTACAGTCTTCATTTTTAAAAATCAGCCCCTAATTTAAATGATAAATTATTTTCATTTAATGAATTCCTGGATAATTCTGTTGATAAAGAAATATTTTTAAGAGTTACTAAATCTATACCAACACCAAAACTGTATAGATATTTATTATTCAAATAGCTATTTATAGGTTGCTTGTTGTATTTCCAAATAATTCCACTGTCAAAAAATATTTTAAGATAAATATCCAATGGAATATTTTTTACTCTCTTAACTATCTTTTCATTATCTCTATTGAAGCTAGTTGATAGAATATTCTTTTTCAATGAATTTTTTTGAACAAAGTAAGAATGACCATGAATTAAATATTTTTCATATCCCCTGATTTTGTCGCTAGATTCATAAAATAAAAAAGGTAGATTCTTACTACTATACAATGTTGAGAGATTAAATGAGTAATTAAAGTTTCTTTTTAATGGAATATAGTTTGAGTAGTATAGCTTTGTACTCCATTTATCTAGATTTTTAAATATGCCAATACCATCCTTTCTAACTCTAAAATTCAGCCGGAAACCACTTAAAGGATAATTCTTAATATCTCTGAAATCTCGATTAAACTCATATCCTAATGATATTCCATTTATGTTTTTGTCATTTTTGAAATAATTTTCATTCAAAAAAGTTAGGGTATCATTTAGTTTAATATTATTATATTCTAAACTGAAATAATGATAATTGTAGAAAGATTCTCTGTGTGAATATTCTAATGATGATTTCAAATGTTTTTTTAAAAAGTTATCTGACTTATAAAAAATAGGCACATAATTATTGGTATTGAAAAACAAATGATCAAATTCTATTAAATTAAAATAAGCTTCTAAACCTCCTTTTTGTTTTTTGGATAAGTAGGGGATATAATATGAGGTAAAAAGCTCTCTAATAAATCCTCTTCTAAAAGTAAATTCAAGAATATCTGCTCTTCCGGTTAAATTATATTGTAAGAAACCTCCACCATAATTAATTCTACTGAAATCGTGATCAAAATTTACCCACCAATCATTGAAATTTCTATCTGATAACTCAAATATTATTGATGGGAGTAAGTAAAATGATTCTATTAAAATAATTTCAATTGATAGATTAGAATTATCTACCAAGATAATGTTTATATCTATTTCGTTAAAGAGGTTAGTATTTATTAGCTTCCTTTTATCTTCCTCAATAATATTAACTAAGGTGTTTTTATCAATTATTTCATCTTCTTTTATAGACAGCTCTCTAAGAATAATATCCTTTTTTGTTCTTTTGTTTCCTTTTATTTCTATGGTTTTAATCTTATACCTATCGCCTTCTAAAAAATCATATTTATTAATATCGACAGATTCTATATCATTTTGGGAAAAAGTAGTAAATGGATTATAAAATAAGGCTAGTATAAATAAAGAAAAAAGATTAAATTTTGTCATCAAAGAATTGTGATTGCAAATATATTATTAATAGATGAATATCAGGAAATTATTTATTTTACCAATAATACTATATCAAAAAACATTATCTCCATTTTTTCCAAGTTCATGTAGATTTACTCCAACCTGTTCTGAGTATTCAAAACAGTCTATCTTAAAATATGGTCTATTTAAGGGTTCATATCTTGGAGTTAAAAGAATTTTAAAATGTCATCCTTGGGGAAAATCAGGGTATGATCCTCTTGATTAATTATAGGTTTTTTATCTCTTCCTCAAAATTATTAGATAAAATTGGAAATCTAAACCAGGAAGATGAATCAAGACTGTAATCATCAAAGTGAAAAGATGGAGCTGTCCTCTCCCTCTTCCATTGATTTCTTCCTAGTAATTGAAAGAAATCTTTTATATGTTTCTTAAGTGTTTTATCATCAGTTAATTCTTTTCTTTTCAGAATATGATATATTTCTTTAGGACTTTTTCGGTCTTTAACGAATTTTCTCTCAATTTTAGACAGAATATTGTATGGCATTAAGTCATTTTCATCGTATTGCTTTCTATTTAAAGGTTTTAGCTCTGCACTTGGTTTTAAGCTAAGTACATTATCTAGACACGTGTAGTTATATTTTTCCTTAAGGTATATTAAAAGCTTTTTTATAAAGGTCTTATCAACACCAGCAATAGGTGATATTGATCCACTTGAATCACCATCCATTGTTGAATATCCTACACTTGATTCACTTCTATTTGAGGTAGATAATAATAATAAATTATTAGCATTTGCAATAAACCAGATGAAGGGTGACCTAACTCTTGCCTGTACATTTTGCAATGTTATATCATCATTCTCCCATGAGTAGGTTTTTATAGTTTCGTTTGAAATTTTATCAGTTATGCTTCTTACCTCAGAATCAATAGACCACTCGTAATGACTTGAGCCAATAAAATCAGATAAAATTTTAGATGATTCTTTTGTTTCCTTACTTGAATTTTGAGTCTCTTGATATGCTGTGAATAATATTTCTTTGATAACTTTTTTTACATTCAAATGGATTTTGTCGGTAAAATTTATCTTTAAATTTAGCTCTTTATTGAAAATTTCAGTCCCTTTCCTCTCTAAAATCCTTTTGACCATCTCGTAAATTAAAATTGCTATTGATGATGAGTCCAATCCCCCACTTAGTGACAATGCAAACCCTTTAACTTTTGATTTGAATAGATAATCTGATAGACCAAGAGAAAAAGCGTCAAGAAATTCCTCATAAATAATTGGAGATTTATAGGTTATCTCATTAGGTTGATTTATAAAATCGATATCATAATGGGAATAAGAAATCTTATCAAATGAAAATCGATTATTAATTGATAAAAGTTTTCCTTTAGATGCCAGAATCGTGTCCCCCTCGAAAATCACTTTTCCTGACTCATTCCCTAATAAATTGACAGAGAGGTATGAACAGTTATATTTCTCTGAACTTTCTATTACTAATTTTTTTCTAAAATCAAATTTTTTAAATGCATAATGACTTGCTAAAGGATTAAATATTATCAAGTTTTTTTTTGTTTTAATATAATTTGCTGGTCTCTCCTCATCCCACATATCCCTGCATATTTCAAATCCTAAGGTTATGTCTTTGTTATGTTCTATCTGTATATTTCCGATTGGATATTTTTTACTGTTGTATTTAATTTCATCAATTTTCCCCCATTCCCAGGATTCAAACCACCTCTTCTCATAATGAATCCCGTCATTTGGAAGATTACTTTTTATAAAAAACCCTAATATTTTTTTATCTTTTATTATACAACATCCATTATATAATTTTTCTTTATGAATTACTGGATTTCCAACTATTAAGGTTATTGATTCAGTGAACTCAATAATCTCATCTAGGATCTCATAGGATTTTTTAATAAACCATTGATGATAAAATAAATCTTGGCATCCGTATCCTGTTATTGATAGTTCTGGAAGACATAAGATTTCAACTTTATTTTTCTTTGCTAGTTTTATACTTTTTTTAATATTCTTAAGATTCCGATTCCAATCAAGTGGGGTTTGATTCAGGTTAGAGCTTGCAATTCTAATAGACATTTATATCAGCTTAGTTCTAAAATTTCGCATGCAACCCTTGATGCATCTTTCTCTGCATTTTTTTTACTTTTTCCATAACCCACAGAAATTTTCTTTCCGTTCAGCTTTAGTATCGATTTAAACTGAGAGAATCTACTTGAGGTTGATGTCTTTTCAACAATAAAATTAATTTTCATTCTTTCTTTTTGAGCCCATTCTAATACCTTACTTTTAAAGTTATGTGTTTGAGTTGTAAGATCATCAAGATCAAAATAAGGTACAATTATATTTTTCACAACTTTTTTTTCACAGAAATCAAACCCTTTTTCAAGATAGCAAGCTCCAATTATTGCTTCAAGTGCATCTCCATATATTGAATCATATGATTTAGATTTAATTTTTTTAATATTAATTATTCTTTTTAGACCCATCTTCCTACCAATATTATTAAGAGATTCTCTATTCACAATTTTTGATCTTATTTTTGTGAGAAACCCCTCGTCTTTGAATGGATAGAGTTTAAAAAGATATTTTGCAACAATTAGTCCTAGAATTGCATCTCCCAAAAACTCAAGTCTTTCATTTGACTCTTCAGATTTTATCGATTTGTGAAGTAGTGCAAGCTTATATAGTTCAGGTTTATTTGTTTTGTATCCTAGTATAAAATCAATTGCCCTAATTAATTCCTTATCTTCTTTATTTTGGAAAAAAAATATCATTGATTATGATATTTTTTAAATATTACAGAGGTATTATGACCTCCAAAACCAAAGGTATTGCTCATAACAATTTCTGAATTTCTCTCCTGAAATTTATTTAGAGTTAGATTTAAATTTTTATTTATTTCTTCATCAAATGTTTTATGATTAATAGTTGGTGGGATTTTATTTTCATTGAGAGTAAAAATTGATGCAATAGATTCAATAGCCCCTGCAGCCCCAAGAAGATGGCCAGTCATTGATTTAGTTGAACTGATATTTAAATTATAGGAATATTCACCAAATACTTTTTCGATTGCATTAATTTCACTTTTATCACCAAGGGGGGTAGATGTTCCGTGTACATTAATGTAGTCAACAGACTCCTTTTCTATATTTGCACTTTTAATTGCATTCTCCATAACAAGTTTTGCCCCTTCACCTTCTGGGTGTGGTGCAGTTATATGATATGCGTCACAGGACATACCAAAACCGATGACTTCAGCATAAATTTTTGCGTTTCTCTTTACTGCATGATCGTAGTCCTCAAGTATCAATGCTCCACCTCCCTCACCAAGAACAAAACCATCTCTCTCTTTATCAAAAGGTCGAGATGCTGTTTTTGGATCATCATTCCTCTCTGATAATGCTTTTAATGCATTAAAACCCCCAACTCCGGTCTCATTAACTGCTGACTCAGACCCACCAGTAATTATAATATCTGAAGTTCCAGACCTAATGTAGTTATATGAATCAATTATAGCATTTGAAGCAGATGCACAAGCAGATACTGTTGCAAAATTTGGCCCTTTGAAGCCATATTTAATTGCAATTAAGCCTGGACATATGTCTGGAATAAGTTTAGGAATGAAGAAAGGGTTGAATCTTGGATTTTTATCATTTTCACTAAAACTAATTAATTCATTCTGGAATGTTTCAATTCCACCAACTCCTGAACCCCATATTACACCCACCCTAGACAAATCTATTTTATCAAAATTAATATTTGAATTTTCGATAGCTTCATCTGCAGCAATCATACCAAATTGTGCATAGATGTCCATCTTTCTGGATTCTTTCCTTTCAAAATACTCCAAAGGATCATAGTCCTTTACTTCACAAGCAAATTTTGTTTTAAATTTTGAGGTGTCGAATGACTTAATAAAATCGCAACCACTAACTCCTTTGTAGAGAGATTCTTTGAACAAATTTAGTGTTTTTCCTATGGAGGTGATAGCCCCCATTCCTGTGATTACTACTCTTTTGGAACCCATGTTTAGGGAGAAAACTACTTCACATTTTCTTTTAGGTATGCTACTGCATCACCCACTGTTTGTATTTTTTCTGCTTCTTCATCAGGAATTGATACATTAAATTCCTTCTCAAACTCCATTATTAATTCTACAGTATCGAGTGAGTCAGCCCCGAGATCATTTGTAAAGCTAGCACTGTCGGTTATTTCAGACTCTTCAATACCTAACTTGTCAACAATGATTTCCTTGATTTTGTTTTCTAAATTTTCCATATAAGTTATGTTTTAAATATGATGCAAAAATAATTTTTTTTTTCGATTCTCAAACTATTAAATTACTATACTTTATTAAATAAAATTTATTGAAAAACTTAGATTATAATTTTATTAAAGATAAGGACGAATACTATTTAATAGGTGTTGTGTCATCCTATAAGGAATATAAACTTGCTTGGTATATTAATAAAATTTTTAATATATCTATGGTTAAAAAAAAAAATGAGATAATTAAGTTAGTAAAAGATCAGAATATTGAAATGTCTTATTTAATTTATAAGAATAATAAAAAGTATATAAGATTAATTTCTAATAAACTGAGGAAAAGACATGCAAAATCTCACTTTATTCCCTCTCTCCCAAATTTTGACTACCTGATCCAGTTCTCTAAGAGTTTTTTTGATGAAAATCCACAAATCATAATAAATAAGTTAAAATCTAATAATATAATTCAATTTGCTAATTTTGTTGATATTAAACTGATTAAAGAAAAATACTTATTGTATATATGAAGCAAGTTGTAAATAATAGAACTAAAATTATTGCTACTATTGGCCCATCTTCATCTGATTATCAAACTTTAACTGAGATGGTGATTAAAGGTGTTGATGTTGTCAGGTTAAATTTTTCACATGGTAGCCACAAAGATCACAAGAAAGTTATATCGAATGTTAGGAAAATTAGTGATGAATTAGGAGTTCCTATTACCATATTACAGGACCTCCAAGGTCCAAAAATTCGGGTTGGAAAATTAGAGAAGGAGCAAATTGTTTTGAAGGATGGTAATAACCTCTCTGTAACTTCTAAAAATATAATAGGTAACCAAGATTCTATATGTATAGATAATAATGTTATTGGAGATATTAAAATTGGTGAGAAAATATTAATTGATGACGGTAAAATTGAATTAAAAGTAGTAAGTAAGGAGGATAAACAATTAGATGCAACCGTAGTAAGGGGAGGAATGCTTTTAGAGAGAAAAGGTGTAAATCTGCCAGAGAGTGATATTAAATTATCATCTGTAACAGAAAAGGACATTAAAGATTTAAACTTTGGTCTTAAAAATGATGTTGACTGGATTGCATTATCTTTTGTGAGAAGTGCGAAAGATATCTTAGAACTAAAGAATCTAATTAAAAATAATGGGTATTCAACAAAAGTAATTGCAAAAATTGAAAAGCCACAAGCTATTAAAAATATTGATGATATCATTACAGAATCAGATGGATTAATGGTAGCTAGAGGTGATTTGGGAGTTGAAGTACCAATGGAGACTGTTCCCATTATTCAAAAGAAAATTGTAGATAAATGTAATTTAGCATGTAAACCAGTAATTATCGCTACTCAAATGTTAGAGAGTATGATAACATCAAAAACACCTACCAGAGCGGAATCTAACGATGTAGCTAACGCTGTCCTTGATGGAACTGATGCTGTAATGTTATCAGCAGAGTCAGCTACTGGAAAATATCCCTTACTCGCCGTTGAAAGTATGAGCAGAATTATAAATTCTGTTGAAAAAACTTCTAATATGATTTATTATAAATTTGAAAAATTTAAAAAACTAAGAAATAAGTTAAGTGAAAGCTTGATAACAACAGCCTGTAGGTTAAGTAAACAAATTAATGCAAAGGCAATTGTAACAATGACTAAAAGTGGATATTCAGCTTTTAGAGTTTCAGGAAGTAGACCAAAAGCAAGAATCTATATAGTGACTAACGAGAAGAAAATAGGTAATGAAGTTAATTTAGTTTGGGGTATAAGATCAATTTATTATAATAAAACTGAAAATATTGATTCTACTCTAGAAAATATTGAAAAAATTTTACTGGATAATAAACATCTTGATAAGGGAGATAAGTATATAATAACTTCATCAATGCCTACACATTGGAAAGGACATACTAACATGATGAAGCTAAATGTAGTTAATTCATAGTTCTAATACTAAATTATCATAAGCTAGTTGTACATTCTTAGGTAATCTTTTATTTATTTCCTTGTGAAGACCAAGATTATGAGAAATATGAGTGAAAAAAACTTTTTCAACCTCAACTTTTTCAATTATATCTAGTGCCTCATTTAGATTTAGATGTGAAAGGTGTTCATTAATTTGCAAACAATTAATTACTAATATTTTTGAACCATTTATTTTTTTAAGTTCTTCATTTGATATTGTTTTTGCATCTGTGACATATGATAATTCTCCGATTCTATATCCTAAAATTCTTAATTTGTAATGATAAACTTCAATTGGATTGATTTCGATGCCTAAATAATTAAATTTTTTTTCTGCTACCTCAAGGTTAATCCTTGGTAAACCAGGATAATTATGTTTCTGGAATATATATGAGTAGTCTTTTTTTATTTGATTAACAAGTTCACTATTACCAAATCCTTTAATTTCTGATTTCTGAATAAAATTAAAAGATCTTATTTCATCAATTCCAGATACGTGGTCTCTGTGAGCATGCGTATATAATATCAAATCAATTCTGCAAATATTATTTTTTAGTGATTGTTGTCTTAAATCTGGACCAGTATCAATTAAAATATTTTTATCCTGATACTCTATTAAAACCGAAGATCTTAATCTTTTATTTTTAGAGTCACTAGAATTACAAACTGGACATTTACATCCGATTACTGGTATGCCTTGAGATGTTCCAGTTCCTAAAAAAGTTAATTTCAATTTTTAAAAATTAAGTTAAGTGTCTTCTTATGTTCTTTAGGACAATTGTCTTTATTTATATTGATAGATTCAATTATTTCAAGTAGAGCATAAATTTTACCCTCTGTTGTAAAATATTTATTTATTATAATTACTTTATTATCTCTTAATACACAATAACCTGATTTAAAATTTCCCTTTTCAAATCTTACTTTATAGTCAAAAGATTCTAATAATAATTCTAATTTTTTTTGGAATTGTTTTGTTAATTTGATGTCCATATTAATTATAATATTGAAGATAAATAAAAAAAACTTAATAGTAATTACTGGCCCAACTGCAAGTGGAAAAACTAGTTTAAGTATCAAGCTTGCAAAAAAAAACAAATGCTCAATAATTTCATGTGATTCAAGACAGTTTTACAGAGAAATGAATATCGGCACAGCTAAACCTTCTCAATCTGAATTAAAATCCGTGCCTCATTTTTTTATTGATAATTTGTCAATTTTTGATACTTATTCTGCAGGAAAATATGCTACTGAAGTAAATGAATTTTTTCTAAAATACTTTAAGAAGAATGATAATTTAGTGATGGTTGGTGGTTCGGGTTTATTTATTGATGCTGCCTTAAAAGGTTTAGATTCTTTTCCTATTGTCTCCAATAAGATAAGGTCTAAACTTAATCAGGATTTAGAATTAAGGGGGCTTGGACATCTTACAAAATTGCTCAAGAGGGTAGATCCAAGTTATTACTCTAAGACTGATTTGAAAAATCCTCGAAGAGTAATTAGAGCTCTGGAGGTCTATAATGCCTCAAATAAACCTTATTCTTCTTTCACAAACCAAAAAAATAAATATAGAGAAGATATTGATATTAATTTTATTGGCATTAGTCCCGAAAGAGATCTATTAATAGATAGAATTAATTCTAGAGTAGATATGATGATGGAGAATGGCCTACTTGAAGAGGCTAAAACATTATTTAAATATAGAAATTTGTTGACTCTAAAGACGGTAGGGTATACAGAGTTATTTTCGTATTTAGAGGATAAAATGACACTTTTTGAGTCAATTAATTTAATTAAAACTAATACGAGAAAGTATTCAAAAAGACAGATGACTTGGTTTAGAAAAAATAAAGAAATAAAGTGGTTTAAAAGTCATAATATTATTGACCAAATAAAATGCTGACTCTGTCAATAATTTGAAATTATTTTTGAGATATTCATTAACTCTTTATTGATTCCCCTCTCTTTATTTATAATTTCTTTTAAAGGAGTAAGTAGACATTTATTTTCAACTAAACCTACCATCTTATTTTTTTCGCCATTTAATATTGATTCAACTGATTTATAACCTAAAATTGTTCCGAGAATTCTATCTGAGGGGACAGCTGTACCGCCTCTTTGTATATGTCCAAGAATTGAGTATCGAACATTGCTGCCAGGAATACTTTTTGATATTTTTTTTGATATTTTATCTAATCTGCCGAGTTTACATCCTTCTGCATATATAATAATAATAGATTTTTTTTCTTCATTAATTTTTTTGATATCAATGATAACATCTTTTATTTCTTTTTTATTTTCAGGTATTAATATCATTTCAGCTCCAGAAGCTATACCTGATTCTAGTGCAAGATACCCAGACTCCCTTCCCATAACCTCAACTATAAATATCCTCTCATGAGATGCTGCTGTATCTCTTATCTTATCTACTGCATCTACTACAGTTTCTCTAGCAGAAGCAAACCCAATGCTGTAATCACTACCATATAAATCATTATCAATGGTACAAGGAATACCAATAACCGGAAATTTATTTTCATCTCCAAATATTTTTGCACCTGTCAGAGATCCATCTCCACCTAAAATAATTAGTCCATCAATGTTATTTTTTTTTATATTTTGATAAGCCTTATCTCTACCTTTTTTTGTTCTAAATTCATCAGATCTAGCTGTTTTTAAAATTGTACCACCAACATGAATGGTATTACCGACATCTTTATTTGTGATAATTTTTAAATTATTTTCTATTAATCCCTGGTATCCATATTGGATCCCGTAAACTCTAACATTTTTATTAGATGCGGTTCTGACAATCGAACGAATACATGCGTTCATTCCTGGTGCATCTCCTCCAGATGTTAAGACAGCTATATTTTTCATCCTTATAAAAATACTTAATAAACTTATTAAATGTATATTTAAGATTATTAAAATAATAAATTGAAAAAAATATTATTAATAACATATTATTGGGAAAATAGTGAATCTGTTGGTAAAAAACGTTGGGTAAATTTTATCTCTGAGTTAGGAAAATTAAATTTCGATATATCAGTTTTAACCTTTGGTGGTAGAGATTTTATTAAAAAAGAAAATAATTATACCCTCATAAAGAGAAATATAAATTCAGCAAATAAATTTCTTTCAAATAAAATAGTTGAAAATTATTCGAGAGGTGTTATTGACTCTTCAAGTAATATATTTCTCTCTATACTATCTTGGATCCGTGTTAATTTTTTCATTCCTGATGGTAGAATCCTGTCTTTCAAAAAAATAGAAAATTTTGCTGTAAAATATATAACTGAAAATAGTATTGATACCTTAATAACTACCTCTCCACCTCATAGTACACAAAAGTTGGGAATGATGATAAAAAAGAGGACTGGG
>Ga0163109_10002764_pt1 | contig 13546 bp, 9 predicted proteins | sample CRUFie1St13metaG_FD_108704 | JGI IMG/M metagenome (GOLD analysis project Ga0163109, IMG submission 108704) | Marine microbial communities from the Costa Rica Dome - CRUD Field 142mm St13 metaG | ecosystem: Environmental > Aquatic > Marine > Oceanic > Photic zone | place: Costa Rica: the Eastern... | reverse complement strand
TATTCGCCAAATGGTCTATCGTGTCCCACGGTTGTCCAAGTTTTAAGTCTTTCATCTGTTTCTCCTGTTTTTTGTCTATCAATTACTTTGCTACTTAATTTTGCACATTCTCTAAATGCACTTCGCCAAGTGCTAAACGCATCAGTATTAAAAGCCGTTATATTACTAACAACCTTAATAGGTTTGAAGTGTCTACTAATACTTGTAGTCATGTCTGGTTTAGATGTATCCATGTTCAGCGTTAATGTGCGTGGAAACAATTTGACTCCGCCGTATCCGTATTCTAAATCATTTATAGGATTACGACTACGCCAAACTTTAACATAATCTTTTTCTGTATCTGGCGATACATAATCAAAATTAAAATCTTCTACAATTTTTGCATCGCCATCTACGATCCAAATCATTTCTGTATTACACAATTTTGCTGCTTCTATATGGGCTTGATGTATGCCTTTAACTCCATGAACTCTTTTTGCACGAGGAAAACGTGTTTTCAAATCATTATAATTTTCTTCTGCTTCTGCTTCGTCATAGGTAATCATTACAATATCATAAAGTTCTTGTTCAGTTGTTTTTTCCAACAAAAAATCTTGCCCTGTACGCTGTGGCGGCGTATACATTTTTTTAAAAAATTTACTTTGCTCTTGTTCGTAAGGATCAATTGGTATATCTAAATCTAATTCTTGTTTTAGAGTTATTCCTAATGCTTGTATTGCTTCAAGTATCATATCTTTTGGATCTTGATCTCCTAATAGATCCATTTTATCTTGCCACAATTTGTTTAAATATTCAAAATCTCTTACATTAACAAAGTCCCAATCAGTGCAATTAGTAAGATAGCATCCTTCTCGAGCTCCATAGATTGCCCACAATCCGTTATCGGAATCTGATCCTACAGTTTGCCAAATTTTCATTCTATCTAAATTTTTCTTGTGAACAGTTTTTTCGAAATCATCGTTACTTGTAAGTTTTTGTCCTTCGTATAAACTCATTTTAACACCTTCACGAAATCCTGCTCTCCACGCTTGCCACGGTGTTGCATTATTATGGACATAACTATACACTTTGTTCACTTGTAGATATAATAAATCCCAGCAAAAATCAACCTGTGCTTGCGGATTGTTAGGATCTGCGTTTTCATGTGTTTTCATACGTTTTACAAGTTCAGTTGGCCAACATTTTATTCCACCGTTGCCATAAGTTAATCCGTTTACAATGTTATATCCACTCCAACTAATGACACATTTTCCTAGATCTATATCGTCTTTAAAAATTAATTCTTCTTCTATAAACTTAGGATCAACTATATTATCTCCATCTACAGTAATAAATCTATCTGTCTCACTTATATCTGCACATGCTTTGTGTGCGGCATCTGAACCTTCTACACCGTGTACACGTTTTGCCCACGGGATCTTTTTTAGCAAATCTGCATAATTTTTCTCAGCATTAGGTTCATCATAACTTAGATAAACAATGTCGTAATCTCTGACTTTAATAATTTGTCCCATTATAACTCCTGTATATGTATGTATTCCTCAAGGCCTTGTTTACAAATTAACCTGACATTATTTGATTTGCTACTTTTCTTTATTACTAATGGTGAATCTAAGAATTGTTTTACAGGAATTACTAATATTTCATGTAACAAATTATGATTTGTTTTGTCAACAACAAAAATACACTTTACATAATCCTTCATAGATTTTAATGTTAGTTTTGTATTGCTATCTAAATTTTCTTGTATTTTCCAATTATTTTTTTGTTGTATAATACTTATTGTGTTATCTTTTGGTGTTGTAGATAACAATATTTTACTTGCAGATTCTTCGTCAGGTTGTTCTTGCTTCTTAACTAGATTACTTTCAATAACTAGATAATCAGACATGTTCAATTTTCCTTCATTGAAGTCCATAAACATATTTTCTGATATTTCAACGTATTCTCCGGGCTCTGTATTTGTATTAGATACGCCAATTACTCCGCCTTCTTCGTTATAATAAAGATAAAACATCGCTAAACTCCTCCTCTACATAATGAAACAATCCTTTTTGCTTAAAATTTCCAACATACAAATCACTATCGCAACTAAATGTAAGTTTATTAGTCCATTTATTTGGCACATGTTTCCAATTTTGTATATAAGGCTTCATATGTACAAATTCAAAATTATTGTCGTTTGGTAAGTCTAATATTTTACTTGTAATTGAAGCCGCTACATCAATGCTAAACCAAGATTGTTGTTTGTTAGGAGTAAAAGTATCCCAAAAACTTTTCCAATTGGTGCATACTATACCAAACAAATCAAAAAATTCTTTAGATTTTTGTGTTTTTTTAAAATAATAACAAGCTGAATACACATTCGGCAAGTTATTGTGTAAGAAAGTTTTTCTGTAATAATTATCTACCACCGTTTGGTTTCTATATGTTTTAACATTTGTTGTAAAACTTATATCTTCATTTGAATTAAAGAAGTCATCAATGCTAGATGCACAATACATGTCAGCATCAAGTACTATTGTTTCATCAAAAGGCGATAAATCAAATGCTTTAAATCTGTTTTCTATTTTCCAATGAGAATCTTTAGATAAATCATCATCAAAATTACTTAAAATTAAAACATCTTTATTTTTACAATTTTTTTCAATAGATTTTTTAAGTATATTAGCTTGCCTAACATAATCTGTGGTACCATTATTTTGTGCAAATATTACAAATCCTTTAGACATTATCTATTACCCTATCTAAACTGTATTTGTTCATAACATGTACATTACTTTTTTCTATTTTACATAATACATTATTTTCTAATAATATCTTGAGTGTATTATTATTATTTTGTAATAAAACATCTCTATCAAGCGTGTAAAAAATAGTAGTAGGAAGCTCGTTGATTATACTTGTTGAAAAATTACTCAGTATGTGTATTGCAATGCTAAAAGCAAAATCATTTCTAAAGTTTTTTTCTACTATGTCATAATTAAATCTATAAAAGTTCCAATTTTCTTTTATATGTTTTACTAAGTTAAAAAATATTTTAGTAGCAGGCGTTTTTTTGAAATAAAATACTGTAGCCCAATACATATCTATACTAGTGTCACTTACACTATCTATAGGTTCTCTTTCATGTAGCAGATCCTTATGATTTTTACTTATTTGCAAGTCTTGTAAATTAAAACATTTTAACAAATCATTATTTCCTATTATAACATCTGTATCCATAACGATTGTTTTGTCAAAAGGAGTTAGGTCGTAACAATCTGACCTACTTAGGTTATTCCAGACCATAGATTTATTTCTATATGGACCATCAAAATATTTTTTGCTTTGCTCAGTGCTTTGTTTATGTTTTAACACAATGTCAATATTAGGGCTATTGACTTCAATATCTGTAACAAGTGCTATAGGAAGATTCAAATGTTGTTTTATGTGTGATGCACAATAAATTGCTTGCTTCACATAATCTATATCATTGTTGTATGCAAAAAGTAATACACCTTTATCCATCAATCAATCCTGATACGTCTTTGTTTTTAGAAAGATTTTTTAATTCTGTACTATATTTTAATACAGCATTATCGTATTGTTGTTTTATCTTTTCATAAAATTTTTCTGTATCTTGTATTTCAATAGGAATATTGTTATCATCAATTAGAATATCTGAATTGCCAATATGTGCATATAAAATTAAGTTTCTATCAATTGTAAATTTTCCACCGTTATGGTACAAAACACACTCACTTAAGAATTGTGTCTTTAAAATTTGTTTTTGATTATTGTATGTGTCAAGATATTTCGAAAATTCAAGTGCTTTTTCTAGTCTATCGTCCATTCGATCTCCTTATGTATACGTGTTTAGTATACACTAAAAGTGCTTGAAAGTCAAGTATTATTTAGAACGTATTTGTAGATCCAGTTGATACTGCAGGTGCTGTTACAGCAACATTACTACCTGTAGCACGTCTATAATAAACGTTAGTAACAAGGTTACCTCTTACAGGTTCATCTACCTTAGGACCTGGTTTAGGACCGCCTTGTTGGTCACCTGTGTCATCGTCTCTAAAAATTGTCCTTACTCTTATACCATTTGCAATATAACGTATGAAAATTTGATAGTCGTTTTCTGAATATGGATTAGTACCACCATCTTGGAATATTTGTACTTCTGTACCGTTTGTGTTTAAGTCATACATACCAAAACTAGTAATTGTACCTTGGCTTCCGCCGCCATCGGCAAATGCCTCTGTATAGTTTATGCTAACGTGCTTTGCATCATTTACTAGACTTTTCCAATCTAGTGTTTTTGCTTCGCTACCACTATATGATAAAGCAGAGGTTACTGTAACTGTTCCGCCTGCATTCCAAAATGCTTTAAATGCATTTGAACTTCCCCATGTTAGCTGTACGTCATGTATTTGCACACCATTCCAATTTGTTTTTGCCGGAGATGTTCTAGCTGTATTAAATGTACTTTGTGCTGTTGCTAGTGTAAATCTATTTGAAGTTACTGTTGCAAGTGCTGATTCATATTCATTGTGAATTGCGGCTGTAATTTCTGTATCTGTATCAACTGTTGTCAGAGCCACAGCACTATTTGTTTGATGTGCTGATGCTTTTCTAATATCACCGCGTAAATCATTCCAATCTGATGCTAAAACTTTATCACCAACAGCAACGCTAGGGGCTGTAATTCCTACATTGTATCCAGCTGATCCGTCTCCACTACCAGTTGGTGTGCCCATTATTGTATTAATGCCACTTCTTAATGTTGTGTAATGTGTTTCATTAATTGTTGTGCCGACTGATACTGCCATACTAATTCCTTTTTAAATACGTAGTTAATGTATTTATACTTTCAATACGCATTCTATTAATTTCTCTGAATCGTTATCGCTGGATTCTAAAGCAATACCTACCATTGCTGTAGTTTGTATTGTTGAACAAACACCGTCACCCCAAGCATAAACAATTTGTCCTTTTTGTACTACACCAGTAACACGAACTGGAACACGCCCTTTAAGGCCAATAGCTTGTCCGTCGCATGCACTGTTCATTAAGTATGCTGGTTCTGCGGAAATTACTCCTATAGCAATATCACTTGATTTTGCCGCTCTTGCTTCAGCATCACCACCTACGGCCATTGCTGTTCCTGTAGGATAGTCTTTATCTGTAGTATAAATCTCTGCTAAGTCAGCATATCTTGCTTGTGTTGCTGTACCTTGGAATAAAACTGCATTCAAGTTTCCACTTGAATCTCTAACCGCTACAGTATTTCCTGTCCCTGTTCCTGCACTATCTACAGCACCTGTTCTTACATTTCCGTTTACTATTAAAGCAGATGCTTTTTCACTTATTCCATAAAAGTTTCCTGCATACATATCATCAAATGGTGCAGATGATGAACCAATATCAATGCTTCTATATACTGTTGGCCCTGTGCTTTGTATACCTGGTAAAATATTTCCTGGACGGATGTCTAAAACATTTACGTTTGCTCCACCAGTTTCTTTTACTCTAAATTTAATTTCGTCACCTTGTGAATTTTGTATTACACCTTCGTTATCATTTTCAACAAAAATCTTAACATCAAGTCCTGCACCGATAGCAATACCTGCATCAGTTTGGAAGTTTGTTATTTCTGTGAATACTGTAGGTGCACCTGGATTAGCTGTAACATAGTTGCTTGCAGCGATACCGTTAAGTTTTAATGCGTTAGATGCTGTTCCGTGGAATTGATGATCTGTACTTGTAACTCCTGCTGTTGCATTTGTTGTATTCTTTAATGTAACACCTTGACGTATCACATCATAGCCTGAAATAGCGTTTTGTGCATCAGTACCATCGATAGTAAATTCAACTGGGCTTATTATGAATTGTACATCGTCGTTTACTGTTGCAGCTATAACGCTTCTACTTATAGCACTTGTATCAAGAACTGTTTTACTTTGCATCTGTGTGATGCCTGTACCAGCATCTTGGGGTCCTACAAGTACAAAGTCTGTTCCATTATATGCGTATAATTGTTGGTTAGTTGTATCCCACCAAAAATCACCTGTTGATAAACCTGCTGGTGCTGTTGCACTAATTTCTGCTCCACCTGTTGTACGCCATTTACCACCGTCATAAAATTTTAATTTACTATTCGCTGTGTCAAACCAAATTTGTCCTTGAATTGCTCTTGGTGGTTGATTTGCTCCTGCAAAATTTTCTAATAAAAATACAAAGTTTTCGTTTTGTATTTCACCATACCCAGCATAATTCTTACCAACTAACTTAATGTCTGTGGTTTGATCAATAGTACCATCTTGCACTATTGTAAGTTGGGTAGTATCATATTTGTTTATTGTATACGCCATAATTTATAAGCCCCTTGTTACAAGTATTTATCAGATCCCTATGGATATGCCACTGTGGATGTAAATGCCCACGCACCTGCTGTAATTGTGAAAGTCATTGTATATCTTGTTGGGTTTAGAGCCACAGTTCCCGATGCTGGGTTAATAAATGCTATATCTTGTATAACTGATTCATTTTGTGTACCTGCTGCATCAACAGATATTGTCGATTTCTGTAAAACCCCAGTAGCATTTGGCGAGGTTGATACATTTATATTAATTCCTGATATTGTACTACTTGCATATGAAGTAGCATGTACCCTAGCAATTTTTCCGTTACCTAACGTAGATGCTGGATAAAGCGATTCAATAATAGATCTTACATCACTTATAGGACCATCACCTACTCCAGGACCGTTTGGTGATGTCAAACCTGTTATATCTAATGCTAACGTAATTGGTTCAAATGCAATTTGATTATCTACATAATTTTTATTTGCAACATCTGCAACTACTGTTGGATCAGATACTCCAGTAATTCTTTGATTATTAATTGTAATGACACCATTTGAAGATATATTTAATGGATTTGTCGAACTTATACTACCTAAACTTGCATCACCACTGACTGTTACACTTGTTAAAATGCCTACATTTTGTAATGAAGAATTAATAACACCTGGACCTAGTGTGTTTGCTGTTAATACAGAATTATTTGCGATTAAAAACTTTTTACCAAATTCTAAGTCTATACTTTGGTTTGATGTAAAATTGCCTGTGCTATTTTTCCATGTAAAGTCTTTACTTCCGTTTGAACTGTTAATAACAAATCCGCCGCCGTCAATTCCTGCATCATCTAATTCAGTAGAATCATCTGTAATTCCTAATTGTATTTGCGGGTCTTGCACTCTTAATTCTGCTGAATCAATAATTGTACTAGCACCGCCGATTGTTATGTTACCTTCAATTGCTAAATCACCTGTGATTCTTGCATCACCTGTAAGATCAAATTCTTTTGTAGGAGCATCTTGGAACATACCAAACCGTCCATTTAATGTATCAAATGTAAGACCATCTACCATATCAGAACCAACTTTTCGTCTAATTGCAAATGGTTGTGTTTGTTGTAAAACATCTATTACAGTTTTAGTATCGTTTGTAGTAACTTTAAATTGTCCGTATGCTGTATCACCAAATCCTACCTTAAGTCCAGTTTCGCCTTTAGAAAATAGGCCGCCGTCCATTGTTTGGTCAACAATTACATTTTGACTATCTCTTTCATTTCTTCGCACAAAGTCTGTACTAGCAACTGAAACACCTTGTGCATCTACTAAATTTTCTGCTGTTTTAGCAATGCCGTTCCAACGAAAGGCAATATTATCACCGTTATCTGTTTCGTATAATGGATTAAAACCAATTTTTATAACTCTACCTGCAGGATAAGGTAACAGTATGTCTTCTGTTCTTGGTGTAAATTCTGATTTACTAAAAATACCTACAAGTTGCCCTTGTATGTAATGTGCAAGAATAGCTCTAGTCTGTCCAGATGAGTCAATCATAGTTACAGCTTCTAAAGCTGTTTTACCTTGTGCTGCATTATAATCTGGTCCAACAGCAACTACGTCTGTGCCGTCAAAAAAGTATAATTTGTTTTGTTCATTATCAATCCACAAATCTCCAGCTACCATATTAGGCTGTGTTGCACTTATAATTGGTCCGCCTGCAATTCTAAATGTAGTGCCATTGTAAATTTTTAATCTTTGATCTGAAGTATCATACCATAATTGTCCTGAAAGTGCATTCTTTGGAGCACTTGTACCTGCAAAACTTTCTGTTAGTTTTATAAAGTTTTCATTTATAAATTCTCCAAAACCTTTGTAGTTACGTCCAACAAGTGTTAAGTCTGAACTAGTTGTATCTACTACGCCGTCTTGTAATTCTACAAGTAAAGAACCGTCTGTTTTATTTAATTTATAACTCATGATACAACCCCTGTATATATAATATAATTAATTGTTTGGTAAGGATTCATGATGTTTAAATCATCGCCAACTTGCGGTGCTAATACGCCACCACTGTTATTAATTGTTTGAGTAAGTTCATCAGTACCTGTTTGGATTGTACTTAGTGTAGCATCTGGTGGCTTATCTCCGCCTCTACCATCAACAGCTCTAATTGCTGTAAACTGTGTTCCGTTTTCTGCTCTCAAATCATGTTGGTGTTCAGGTAAGTTGTTAACACCAATAGTTGCATCGTCTGTTCCGTCTACGGCTCCTAACACTGTTGTATTTGCACCTCTAGCTCTTGGATCAGGTGTTTTAATTTTTTCATATGTATCTGCTGTTATTCCTAGATCTGCTAATGGAGTATTTGTTACATTAGCAATGACTATATCTACATCTGTGCCACGGAGTTCAAGTTTGTTATTACCATCATTTGCAGCTGTTATTCCTGTAATATTAGCCGCTGTAATATCAGCAATTACACTTGTAATATCAGTGCCTGATAGTGTTATAGTAGTTCCATTAATACTAAATTGATCACTTACTGTCATTGTTGGATTAACTATTGTACCAACAACAGCTGATAAATCTGGTTCTTTTGTAGGAGGATTAGTTCCGCCCATTGTTAAATTACCTAGTGGAAATCTACCTCTTAAATCAGGTAAAGCAAAATTTCCAGTACCAACTAGTCCTTCTGCCAAATATGTAAATCCAATTAATTGAAATAAAGTGTTGTAAGTACCTTGACTTAATTCTTGTCCATTACAAAAAAACCAACCCTCAGCTGTCGGTTCAATACTTCCAGCAAATGGCATAATACTACCAATAGGCGACAATCCTGCAATATTTTTAAATAGTGTACCACGTGAAATACGTCTTAGTCCTGTGCTTGCTCCGCTTATTCTATCAATTATAAATTCATCATTTGACAAACTATCTGTAACTTGTTCCTTGCCAGATATAATTGTATTCTTAATGTTTATGTTAAAATCTTTTACAGCTCCGCCTGTTTGTCCGTCAAATACATTTTCAACTGTTTCAACATCACCTGTCAATCTAAATGTTGTAGAACTTGTTAATTTATCTGCACTACCTGCTTTACCACTTACACTACCACTTACAGAACCTTCTAAGGATCCTATAAATGTAGTAGCATACATTTTACGCCATTTATTAGTTGGACTACCAATGTTACGTGTGTTATTCAAATCAGGCATTATTAGTTCTGAATCAGTTGTATCCACTACTAAATCATTATTTCCTAAAATAATACCTTTTTGTACTCTAATATTTTCGCCTACGTTTACTGACTTTGCAATTCCTGCGCCACCTTTTACAATTAATGCACCATTGCCTATGTTTAAACTTTCTGTAGTATCGTTAGTTCTAATTGTTCCGCTTGATAAAACATTACCTGTAATATCTAATGCTTCATCTGGTGCTTCATTATTAATACCTACTCTTAGACTACTGTCAACTCGTAAAACTGTTTTACTTGCACCAGCGTTACGCACTCTCATGTCTACATTTGAGCCTTCGATATTATGTTGAATGATACCAGCACTACCTTCAATGCCAATGCCCATTTCTCCATTTATACCGTAAGTAATACCTGTGTTATTTTGTATGTTTAATGGATTTGTTGATGTTGATTCAACATCGCCTCTTAAAAAGTTTGCACTTGGGATAGGAAGATCGTTAACAATTAAATTTTCAGCCCGTTCTGCAACTCCATAAAATTTTACATTGTTAACACCGTTTCCATCTGTATCCCTGTTTGCTAAATTTATGCCCGGCTTTATTGTTGTAAATCCTTGCACTGTTGCTTTTGGTACAAAAGTATCAAATGCAATTATAGCAACAATGTTTGCATTTACTTGTACTTCAATTACTGTATATTCAATGTTATCTTGACCGATTATACTATTTGGCTTTGCACCTGTTGTCAAACCTTGGCTAAACTCTGGACCAACTAATACCCAAGTAGATCCTGAAAACAAATACAACTGCTGTGATGCTGTATCAACCCAAAGGTCACCGTCAGTTGCTTCAGTAGGATCTGGTTGAGTTGTACTTTTCTTTAGTCCTCCGGAAGGTACCCAAGTAGTTCCATCGTAAATTAATAATTGTCCAGTAGCACTATTGTACCATAATTGTCCTTGTACAGCATTACTTGGTTCTGATGTGTTTGAAAAGTTTTCTAATAAGTGTAATAGGTCTTCAGCAATTACAGCACCGTAACCTGTAGAGTTTCTTCCTGGGAAACTTAAACTTGTAGTATTGTTTATAGTGCCGTCTTCAATAACAATTGGATCATTAACAGCGGTATTCGTAAATTGTATTGTATATGCCATCTAATTACCCTTCGTTAAAACCAGTTAAACTTTGTACTCTAACTGTATAATCAATTTGTATAAGTCTATTCAAACTTTTTTGCACTGGATGGAATATAACATGTGTAAGTAATCTTCCTGTACCAGTTGAACTATATGCTTTTAGTCCTAATTCGTCAAAAACATACAAACTATTTTGGTCTGATGCTGTATCAAACGCATCTTGCCCAGTCGGCTCTCCATAATCAAGTAAACATGTAACTAAAATATCAGTATAATTTGTACCGCTTACGTGACGTGTTTCAATTTTGTTTCTAGCAGGATCTGTATTGTTAACACTTCTATCATCAACAATTTTTGTAAATGTTTCATTGTACAAACTTGCATTAGTACCAGTTGAATTTGGTGTAAGATATGTAATTATGCCTGTAGGATCGACGCTTGTTCCACCATTACCAAATCCCATTTCGTAAATCCAGCCAGTTCCTGCATTACCTAGGCTTTCTGCAAGGCTAATACTCATATTTTCGTAGTGAATAGCATTGCGTTTGTCCACAATTACTTCGCCAGTTTCTGGATTATGTATTTTTATGTGTCCTTGTAGTAGTACACCGCTTTGTTCGTTTAATTTATCTGTCATAATTTATACTTCCTGCTGTTGTATTTATCTTGGCAAGTCAACTGTTGCTGCACGTAAGAATTTAGATATAGAAGAATCACTATCTGCTAATGGAACTCCTGGATCTGTCCATATTTGTCCCTGCTTTCTTACGACAATTACCTTTGTGTTTTGTATAGGAGTATCTGTAAGCACTAGTTCATTGCCATTTATAGTGTATTCTGCTGATACTACTTCATCTCCCTCTGGACTATCTTGTGCAATAGGACCAGTTACATCATCAAACTTGTAACTATCTATTGCGTTTTTACGTAAACGTTTTCCTGCTACAAATACTTCAAACTCGTTTACATTTTTTGGAGTAAAGTCGAGGTCATATGTAGAGCTAGTTCCGTCTGCTGTAAATACTGTGGTTATTGTTTCATCTTTGTATGGCATTGTATTTTTACCTGATACATTTAAAACTGTTGTATCTGCTGGATACATATGTTTCACTCCAGTACCTAATGTACCTCTACGGAATTGGCTGATAACGTTTCCATTCCTTACAAAGTATTCAATACGCTCTCCCTCAATCATAATAACAGCCGGTTTCACAGATCCTGCTCTCGGGGAAGGCAAACCATCTCCGTCTGTAACTGTAATAGATTGATCATATTCATATAAATCAGTTGCAAGTTTTGCTGTATCTTTGTTGTTAAGCCTTATATAATGTGTTCGGTTAAGCATGTCTTTAAATTGTGACCAGCCAAATTTATTTCTTGTTTTGTTAGCCGCAAAATGTAATACTTCTATTGAATCGTTTTCAGCTATCGGACTTTCAATTTTTACATATTCTTTATTATCCGTTACATAGTAATCAACACTTGGACTTAACAGTTTGCCGTTTAATGTTACCCATAAATATTGTGCATCAACAGCAGGTGTATCTAATTTAATCAATCCGTTATATAAACTAATGTATTTTTGATATGGTGCTGTGCCAGGTGTAAGATTAATTCTATCTACAACATCATACTGTATAGTTTGTTGATCTTGCCAATCATGATTTGTAAAACTATAAATTATTATTTCTGTACCTTCTGCTAATGGTGCATCAAAATATATTTGATTTGGAGTTTTTACAAATAACAATGATGCAGGATCAACGTATCCAAATCTATATTCGCCGTCTGTCATAACAAAAATATCTAATAAGTCGCCATCTTTTTGTTGCACATCTGTCTTAAGTCTAAGTACAGTGTTTGCACCAACTACTAATTGCCATTTCACATTATCTAGTTGAACTCCGTTTAAGTACACTTCTATATATTTGCTATCCAGTGACCCCGGAGGGAATTGCCATTCTTCAATTTGATATTCTAATTTTGCTGTAGTGGTTATATATCGCTGTCTATATCCTGCATTGAAGATTTTATCTCCAGCTTGTACTATAGTTCTAAAGTGTAAAGGTCTTGCTACACTTGGTACAGACTGTATATCGTATGCTAAACTACTACCGTCTGCTGTTAATCTTTCAATATTAACTTCACTAAAGTTTTTGACATCAAGATTTTCTTCAAAAAATACATATTTTATTATGCTTCCAGCTTCAGGCGGAGTAGCAAATTTAATTAATGCGTTTCCTGCAATACCGTCTGCTTTTTTACTTCTTTCAACTACATGCTCAATTGGCTTGCCGTCAAATGTAATAATTTTTTGTAAATTATTTTTATATCTCACATTTGTTATAAATGATCCTGTGCTTCCGTCAGCTACAATAGAATCTATATCAATTATTTTATTTCCGCTAACGCCTAATGTAACTATGTTTAATTTTTCATTTACACTAGGTGCTACATTTAAATTAATGCTACTAGTTTCAAAATCTATAGTATAATCTGTATCAAGTTTTTTAATTACATTTGCTACTTTTACAAAAACAGATTCAACTGTGATTGGTGTTGTTCCTATAGCAAATATTTTAGTGCTACCATCACCATTGTAGTTTGTAGATATAATTTCACTTCCACCGCCTTTTGGTCTTTCAAATACTTTGATATCTACAGTGTCTAATATTTGTCCTGGAACTTGTTCTTCAGGACCAGCACTTGTAGTAGGCGTAACAAATCCATCGCCATCAATCGTAATATCTGCACTTTCTAATCCTGTGGCTGTGGAATAATTTAAATTGCCGCCTTGTATAATACTGTCGTATGTTTGCTCGTTTGGTAGGAAAGTACCATCACTAGTAGATTTTCTAAATATAACAAC
>Ga0163109_10002761_pt1 | contig 13565 bp, 11 predicted proteins | sample CRUFie1St13metaG_FD_108704 | JGI IMG/M metagenome (GOLD analysis project Ga0163109, IMG submission 108704) | Marine microbial communities from the Costa Rica Dome - CRUD Field 142mm St13 metaG | ecosystem: Environmental > Aquatic > Marine > Oceanic > Photic zone | place: Costa Rica: the Eastern... | reverse complement strand
CAGACCGTCCATGCTTGCCACATACCGCTGACGGTTAGGCCAAGCGTGAAGATCAGGGCCTCAGGGCCCGGAAAATCAGCTTGCGAGATGAAAATGATCGGGGCACTCGCGGCGCCCCGGGCGTGATGGACCGACATGGACGCAAGGACCGTGACGAGCGGCATGAGCCAAGCCGCCCGAACGGTCCACCGATTCATGCTGCTCGCTCCTCAAAGGCCACGATGGTGTCCTCAATACAGGCATCGAAGGAACGCCACGTCATGCCCAACACCCGTTCGGCTTTGGCGCTCGAATACCGTGCATCGCTTCGCATGTAACCACGCACCACCGCACGGGTGAGACGCCGCTCCCCTGTGTTCCGGCCTTTGAGCCAATCAAAGAACACTGCAATGGGGAACAAGCGTCGAGGAAGGGCTCGCTTTGGCACATTGGCATGAGGACGGAGTCGTCGCGCCGCTCGGGCCACGTCGATCATGGTCAGACCGCTATGCGGGGCAAGAACGAAGCGGCCCTCTGCCCCATCGCATTCGAAGGCCATACAATGCGCATGGGCCACGTCCTCAACGTGGACAAAAGCCACCGGGATTGCTGGGACGATTGGCCAAGCGCCAGAAAGCAGGTCAGGCATCCAGTCCACACTCGGCGGAGGGCGTGAGAATCCGCCACCGAGAATCGCGGTCGGGTTGATGACGCGGAGGTCAAGATCATGTTCCTTCGCGATGCGCCACGCCCTGCGTTCTGATTCGGTCTTTGCGGCCGTGTAAGGCGTGCTTGTTTCGCTTTGCCAATCGGCCTCGTCCTTCGCTCGCCCTCGCGGCCCGCTACCAACCGCGGCGGTGCTTGAGGTGTAGACGATGCGCGGCACGCCTGTTGCTGCTGCTGCCTGAAGAAGATGCTCTGTACCGATGTTGGCCGTGTTCAGGACGACTTCAGCATCTGCGGTGAGGGAGAACACCGTGGCCGTGTGAAACAGACCGTCACAACCCTGCAGCAGACCTTCCCATGGGGCGGCATCCAGCACGTTTGCTTCGGTCAGTTCAAGACGTTCGGGACAGCCGAGCTCCTCCGCGTGGGCCCGGAGATGCTCGGTCCGAGCAGGGTCGCTCAGGTCACGCACCGTACCGACCACCGTGTAGCCTCGAGACAGCAGGTCGCGGACAAGGTGATTGGCGAGGAAGCCGTTCGCCCCGGTGACGAGCACACGTCCTGCCATGGCCCTGCGCTTGTCCGGCCCTACATGAACGTTGAAGTGGCCCCGCCTGCACGAGACGCCGAGCACCATGGCGTTGCGTGTCCATGACACCCGTCGTCGAGAGAAGGTGCCGTTCACCACCATGCGCCCAGGGCGGGTCAGCATGTACGTCTGTGGGGTGACGGTCTACGACCGGTGTCACCTCGGACACGCCAGGTGTTACCTCGCGTTTGATCTGATTCACCGGTGGTTGGAGGCCAGCGGTTACGACGTCGATTACGTCCAGAATTTTACCGACGTTGACGACAAAATCATCGCTCGGGCCAACGAAGCGCGCGATGGCGACTGGCTCGGTTTGGTCGATGAGATGATCGAGGGCTACTACGAGGACATGGACGCGTTGAACATCCTGCGCGCCGACCATTACCCGCGCTGTACGGAGCACGTTGACGGCATGGTCAGCATCATCGAGGATTTGATTGAACGAGGGCATGCATACGCCGCCAACGATGGCGTGTACTTCGACGTCTCCTCCGCTCCCGACAAGTACGGCCAACTCACCGGGCAGAGTTTTGATGCGGTCCGAGCCGGTGCGGGTGGACGGGTTGACGGCACGGGCGGTGGCAAACGCGATCATCGCGACTTTGCCCTCTGGAAAGCAGCGAAGCCTGGCGAGCCCACATGGCCTTCACCGTGGGGTGACGGTCGTCCGGGATGGCACATTGAGTGTACCGCGATGAGCCTCGATCGTTTCGGAGGAGCGTTCGACATTCACGGAGGAGGCCACGACTTGCGCTTCCCGCACCACGAGGCCGAGATCTTCCAAGGCGAGTGCCATACGGACCATGCCCCGTTGGTGCACCACTGGTTGCACAACGGCTTCGTGAACGTGGACGGCGAGAAGATGAGCAAGTCGCTCGGCAACTTCTGGACCATCCGCGACATCCTTGAGCGGGTGGACCCGCTGGTGCTTCGCTTCGCGCTCATCAACGCGCATTACCGCTCCCCCATCGACATGAACGAAGCCTTGCTCCATGACGCAGAGCGCAACCACGGGCGCCTCATCGAGGCCTACGCCAAAGCCTTGCGCGCCCGCACCTCCGCACATCCAGTTCCACTTCCGCACCCTGACGTGACGAGCACAGATCCGCTGTCCAAGGGGTTGGGCTTGCTGGAACGCATGGGTGAAGGCTTCGCCCTTGCGATGGACGACGATTTCAACAGCCGCGAGGCCATCGCCAAGGTGCTCGGTGGCGTCCGTGAAGCAACCCGCCTGTTGGACGCCGACCTCGAGGAGGAGGACGCCAACGCTGTGGCGCATTTTTGCGTCGCATGGTTCGAGGAGTTGGCAGGGGATGTCCTGGGCGTCTTGCCCTCACCAGACGTGCTTCTCGCCGAGCCCGAAGAGGACCCAAGGCGTGCTGAGGTGGCCGATGAGGTCGAATCCTTGCTTCTTCAACGAGCAGAGGCACGCGCGGCCAAGGATTGGCCTGCGGCAGACGCCATCCGCGATCGCTTGACGGAAATGGGCGTCGAAGTCACCGACACGGCCGATGGGCCGGTCTGGACCTTGTCGTGATCAAGCCGGTGGACCGCCAGGTGGCGGCGGAGCGGGAATGTCAACGACGTCCTTTTCTGTCTCTTCTTTTGGCGAGATTTCTTCCTCAACTGGCTTCGGTGATTCGGCCTCCTCAAGGTCATCCTCATCAAACAGAGCGTCCTGCGCCGTCAGGTCAATCTCATCTTCACGTCGGCGCATGACGAACACAGCCACGCCGATGACCGCAAGGACACCAAGACCCAGCAGAGCAAGAGGTGCTCCACCGTCGCCTGCCGCGCTTTCCTGATCCATGCTGCTGTCGGTGCCGTCACAGCCCAATCCGAGGCCGTCCGCACATGGGTCCACAGGCGTGATGGTGGCGTCGTCGTTGGCTCCGTCGTCGGACGTGGTGCCGTCATCGGGGTTCGTGCCCGTGCCGGGGTTGGAGCCGGTGTCCGGCGTTTTGCCGCCATTGGTGGATGACGACGTACCCTTGGCCTGCCAGGTGGAGGTGTTGGTCAGGTCCACGGTGGTCATCGATGCACCGCGGTCGTAGTAGCGGTCCCAGACCAGACTGAGGTCGATCTGGGCGTTGCCGCACGTCGAGCCGTTCAGCGTCTGGAAGTATTGCGGGTCCTCGTAGGTCCACCACGGGTCGAGTCCACCGTGACCCACGTTTGCGGTGAGGCTGTCGAAGCCGTCGACGTCGCCAAAGGTGGCTTCCATCACGGCCGGGTCGAAGGCCGCGGCTTCGGTGAGGTTCTCGACGATGGAGGCCCACGAGCGCAGGCCGTCCTCAACTCCGCTTGCGGTCACGTCGATGCGCTTGCCGAACATGCCGGCGGCTTCGTGGTCGTCGCCGCGCATGGCTTGCATCAGGTCCGCATCTCCGTAGAGGGCCATGCCACCGACGACGGTCAGCCTGACGTCTGGGTCAACGGCATCGATGAGGTTGCGGTACGGGTCAAGGTGGTTCGTATCGATGACCGCCAAATCGGCCGCCATGCCAGGAGCAATTCGTCCGACATGCTCCTCCCAGTTGGTGGCGTCCGCCGCGTTTGAGGTGACCATACGCACCATCTCTTCATCGGTGAATATGTCACCCAGAATTTCGTCGTCCCAAAGGTCAGCAATCTTGAGTTCATGCAAGGGCGACTTGCTGCCCGATGGCGACCAGTCGGGCGCCAACGCGATGTTGATGCCCGCGGCCTTCGCGGCAGCCACGTCGGTGGTGTCACCGTAGAGCAGCAGGTTGGACAAGGGCGACCAAACGAGGCTGGCGCCAACTTCACCCATCTTTTGGAATTCGGTGGCCGTCAGGGCGGTCCCGTGGATGAGGACCAACTCACCGACGAGGAGGTCGTTGGCCACGAGGATGTCGAATTCAGCTCGGCTTGATTCGTCCACGCCCTCACCAAGGTGAAGGAACCAAGCGTCCAATTCTTGGCTGGCGTTGCCGGTTTTGATGTGGTTGCCGATGTAATCAGACTCCAATTCTGTGACCTTGGTGTGGATTTCATCCCGGCCGAAGTTCCAGTCCTCAATGTTGCGCGCCAGCACGCTGGCGTAGGCGTCGTCGGGGTTGGACGGTGCGCCCTGAGAGGCGGTCGTCCCACCGACGATCACCTTGGCTTCGACGTACTTCATGGCGGCAAATTCGAGATCAAAGTAGGGCCCGCCGTGCAAGAGCATCTTCGGTTTGGTGACAAATTCACTGTAGTCAGGGTGGTTTTTCCACTGGTAACGGTTCTGGTAACCACCCCACTCGTTCGGCGAGGACATGTGGTTTTCCACCGGCCAAATGGGGGCGGTGTTGTAGTGCAGGTGGTTGTGAAGGTCGAGCAAACCGGGGTAAATGGTGGCGTCCGTGTGGTGCACAGGGATGCCCTCCAGGGTCAGGTCGCTGGGCGCATCGCCGTTCCACACCTGGACGATGACGCCGTCTTCGACCAAGATGGAGCCGTCGTTGTGCACGGTACCGGCATCGTCCATCGTGACCACGCGGCCCTTCAGCACGTACGCGCCAGAGTGGACATGGTCGAGGTTGGTGTAGCAGCGCAGGCCGGCGATGGGAGCGCTCACTGTGGCGTTTTCGTGAGCTCCCGGAGTTGGTGCATCATCCTTCCAGAGGGTGCCGTTGTCCAACGGGATGTAGGGTCGGTCCCACCAGCTGTCCTTGTCGGGCCAGCTCATCGAGTCGACAAGGGCTCCTTCCGCGGTGCGCAGCACCGCACTGTCCCCGCCGTAGTAATCCAATTCAAGACCGGAATCGGCACGGAAGATGACGACGCGCTCGTTGGGCTGCAAAACGGTGTCCCAAGGCAGGCGGCATGGGGGTGAGCCGCCGCCCTCCTCGTCGTCAAGCCACCAATCAGAAACATCGACTGGGCCGTCGCCAGCGTTCCACAGTTCGATAAATTGATCCGAGGTGCTGCCGGTGTAGCCGTCACCGTTCCAGTCCACGCCGTCGTAGTCTTCAGATGACGCAGAAACCAGTACCTCAGAGATGCGCACGTCGAGTGTTTCGTCCGCGCTGGCCACGAGAGGGGCCGTCGAGAGCACCATCAAAAGGACAAGGAAAGCCGCAGGCAGACGAGGCGTCACGGCTCTCCATCCACAGGCGCCCCAAGAAGGCATCTCTCAGGACTTGAGATTCCACGAACATGTTCGCCAACAGGTCAAGGAACCCCCGCTGCGAGGGAATTCCATGGCCACCGTGGACCTGACTGAGGCGACCTTCGAAGCCGCCCTCGAAGAGAACAACATCATGCTCATCGATTTCTGGGCTGGCTGGTGCGGTCCCTGCAAGGCTTTCGCTCCCGTCTATGAGCGGGTCTCCGAAGCACACCCGGACGTGACTTTTGCCAAGGTGGACACCGAGGCCGAGCAGGCACTCGCCGGAGCCTTTGGCATCCGTTCCATTCCCACCACGGTCGTCTTCAAAGAAGGCATTGGCGTGTTCATGCAACCTGGTGCACTCCCGGAAGAAGCCCTTCAGGACCTTGTCGGGAAAGTGAAGGAACTCAACATGGACGACGTCCGCGCCCAAATCGCTGAGCAGGAACTGGCCGCACGGCAGGACCCAAACATCCGCGTTCCGGACGGCAATCAGGCCGCTTCAGGTTGCTGCAGCGACCCGTCATGTTCTAATTGAACAGGCCAGAGGCGTTCCACGTGCGACACGTCGCGTTCATGCTTGTGTGGTTGATGCTCGCCATGCCTTTGGCAGGCTGCCTTGGTGCTGAAGACGACCTCATGCCGGTGGAAGAAGGTCCGGTGGCCTATCCCGACCCTTGGGAGCGTGCCGACCTCATTTACGACGACAGCGACGTGTTCAGTCGCGTGACCGTGAACGGCACTTACGGCATCCCTGAAGCCATCTCGGTCTTCGTGCCCGTGGACACCATCACCGCCGCAGACGGCGGTGCTGGATTGACCGGCGATGCAGAGGTGCACCTGGGCCTCTGGCTACCGATCATCGAAGGATGTGACTGGACCCTGGAGAATGTCTCCGAGGAATGCCGGGTGCCTGTCATCGCTGACGTCGGACCCTATTACGACGACGGCGACGTCAGCGCCGTGACCCCAGCAGACCGATTGGGTCGTTTCCTCATCGAGAACTACGTGCCCCACGGCTTTGCCGTGGCCCAGGTGTCGGTGTTCGGTACCGGTGAATCCAACCACTGCATGGACCTCATGGGCACCGACGAGCAGCGCGGCATCGACGCCGCGGTGACGTGGCTCGGAACCCAAGGCTGGTCCAACGGGCGCGTCGGGCTCATCGGCAAGTCCTACGACGGCAGCACGCCGTGGCAGGCGGCCACCTTTGGCAACCCCCACCTTGCGACCATCGTCCCCATGTCTGGGCTGATTGGTGTTCACGATCTCATGTGGCGCAACGGCAGCATGGAGGCGCGTGGCATGATCATGCACAATGGCGTCTACGGCTCCTTCGGCATCGACGGCGACTCTGAGGACAGCCATACCCTGTGCGAAGGTTACCTCGAAGGCTACGCCAACGGACCTGCTGCCTACTTCTCAGGCGGCATGGTGACCTACGGCGGCAACGATTACTGGACCGAGCGCTCCTTCCTTGACCGGGCCCTTCAGAATTACAAGGGCTCCGTCTACATCATCCAAGGCATGCAAGACTGGAACGTGGATCCGCACATGGCTTTCCCCGTGCACCAGCAGGTGCACGACGCCGGCATTGAGGTCAAGACGCTCGCCGGACAGTGGGCACACGACTACCCAGACCGCGTGTCAGGTCACAGTTCACAAGGCAGCGGCCGTGGCGCAGAAGCATATCCGTACACCTTGCGGTGGGATTGGGCCGATGAGATGCTCGTCTGGTTCGACTGGTACCTCCGTGACGAAGGCATCGCACCGGTGCTCGGCGTGGAGATGCAAGACAACCGCGGCGGCTGGCGCTTCGAGTCCACTTGGCCCGCCGAAGACACGCAATACGTCGAAGTACGCGGAAGTGCGATGAGTCCCAGTGGAGCGAGCATCACGACAACCGACAGCATCACGATGTCTTACGGGCCCTTCGAAAACGACACATGGATTGCCGGGATGCCGACCTTCCACATCCCGGTTACGCCACACACGACGAACGGAGGTCATGGTTTCCTCGAAATGACGGACTCCAATGGCATGCACCTCGGCCATGCCGTGATGGATTTCCGCTTCCATGACGGTGGCCGGGATGGCGTTGAAGCCCTGCAACCCTTCGCGACCGTCACAGGAAAGATGGAGTTCTTTGCGATGGACGTCTTCATCGAAGCGGGCGAATCGATTACCATCACCATGACACAAACCGGAGAAGACTACGTCCCATCGCCCGCATCCGTCGGATGGTACACCATCAACTGGGACGGAGCCTTCCTGACTCTGCCGTTGGTTGAGCGCTCATGCGACGATCTGTTCCAAGTACCAATGCAGACCTACGGCGGCGAATCTGAACGCGTCTGCTGATCAGAAGGCGTCCAGGATTGACGCAAAGACCGCCTTTGCTGGTCCTTCAGAACGCTCAACCAAGCGACGCACGATGAGTTCAGGCGTGCTTCGGGCCAAGTGATTCCGGCGTGGCGTGCGGTCCACAATGAGTTCGAGGTCCTCGTCAAGGCCTCGGGCTTCGATGCCGTCGATGCGCAGGTCATCTCGGCCCGTGGCCTCGATGATGGCCGGAGCAAGGTGGGTCACGAGCACCATCGAGGTCTCCGGGTGGGCCTCGGCCGCAAGCAGCATGCCGGCGATAATGCGGGCGCCTGCTCCAGGTTCGGTGATCGCTTCTAACTCGTCGGCAAGGATGAGCTTCGACGTAGGGTCGCTGACGACCTCGGCGAGGTCGACCAGCGTCTGTTCGAGCGCTCCTGCCGATTGGGTGCCGCCGGCCTTCGCGAGGACCTGCAGGTGTTTGACGCGGCCCACGCGGGCTTCGGCAGCGGGCACGGGCAAGCCCATGTGAGCAAGGATGCAGGTGAAACCGAGCAGTTCGAGCAGGGTGGTCTTGCCACCGCTGTTTGCTCCGGTCAACAGGGCGACGGACTGCTGGTCACCCTTCGCGGCTGAACGTCCAACGCCGTAGGTCACGGGATCCGGTTCGATGCCGAGCAGCGGGTGACGTCCATCGACGACCATGAGGCCGTGTTCGACCATCGTGGGGCGCACGCAACGGTGCGCTTCGGACCAGCGGGCGATTGCAAGCCACTGGTCGAGTTCGACCATGGCTTCGATGGCTTCACCGCAGACCTTGCGCAAGGGCGCGAGCGCCGTGGAAAGACGCGTCAGTTCGGCCGCTTCGTCCGCGGCGATGCGGCGCTCAAGATCCTCAACGAGGAGATCGACTTCCTTGCGGTCGACCTTGAGCGGCCAGCCGTCGATGAACAGCCGCTGCGGCATGCGCAAGCCGGTGCCGTTGAGGAACTCTGACAGGGCGGCGTTAGCTTCCTCAATGGCTTCCTCGATGGCTTCGGTCGTGGCCGCACGAAGGCGTCGCTGGAGGCCAGCCCCGTTGGCCAGCGCGTCGAGCATGTCCGCACCGGTCAGCGCGAGTTGTGCTTCGGCCATCGCTTCCTCGACGCGTTCACGCACCTGAGTTTCGAGGCCCTTGATGGTCGGCCACAGGCGGTCGGCCACGTCGTGCAGCAGGTCAGGGTTGCCGTCGTCACTCACGTCATGGAGCAGCGCCTCGAGTTCGCCAAGGTCGGCAATCATCGGCGCGAGGCGGTTCAGCACGGGTTGAGCGCCCTTGACGGCGCTGAGCGTCGGCCAGCGCTGCACGAGGTCCGCGACCAGGCCGAGCAGAGCACTGTTGGTGCGGAACCATGCGAGGGTCGCCTCGGGCAGTGCCATGGCATCCACGGCGTCCTCGGGCAGGACGAGCCAGCCGTCTGGTGCGTCAATCGGGGCGCCTTCGCCGATCCAACTGACCTGCTTGAAGACCCGATAATCGCGCCAAGTCTCGTCAGGACCGGGCGTGAGCACGCGGCACTGCTTGGCGAGTTCGGGCCGGTCCTGACGGGTCACGACCACGCGGTCGTGACGTCCGGTTGGGCTGCGTGGACGTGCGAGGCCTTTCCATGCTTCAGCGAGGTCAGCCACGGCGCCAGAGGCGACCAGCGCGCGGGCGGCATCGACAACGGTCCAGCGGGATTCAGGGTCCTGAATCGGCGTGAGCAAGGCGAGACGCTCGCGCGATGCGGCGCACGCGGCGTGCTGGCGCATGGCTTCGATGAGTTGCGCGTGCAACTTCTCGGCCTCACGGGTCGCAAGGAAGCCGCCGTCGTCGCCGCTGGCGGCCCGCGCAAGCGCCAAGGCGCGCTTGGGTGACACACCGTTGACCGCAGCAATCCGTGAGATGTCGCCGGATTGCAGTGCGGCCATCGCGGCGTCCTCGCCGTCGAAGTGCTCACGGAGCTTGTCGGCCAGCTTCTGTCCGAGACCAGGAACCCGTTCAAGCGCCATCATGCGCGAAAATCCACGTCAACGGTTCTTGAGGTTGCCCTTCCTAAGCAGCATGGTGACCGACTTCGTCTCGTGATGAAGGACGCCCACCTCGAGGAACTCGAAGCGCTCATGGAAGCGCATCGAACCGGGATTTGGAGGGTCCAAGTTCACTTCTGCGGCGATTGGAACGTGGTGTTCGGTCGAGTACGACACGACCGCGTGATACAACGCAGAACCAACGCCCCGGTTCCTTGATTCGGTGGCGACGGCCACCCTGTCGACGTAGATGAATTCCTGATACCTTGCGTTGAACCATGCGTAGTTTAGGCTCCCGTAATCGGCCTGAGGCGGGAGGCAGATCACGAATCCTAGCAGCACGTCGTCGGAGAAGGCCCCGCGGGCGAAGGAAGACACGTCGAGGAGGTGTTCCATCTCGTCTTCGGACACCTTGCCCGTGCCTGGCAACCCCTGCTCGTTGATCGACCACATGGCATGCAGATGCGCGCGCGTCAAGGGACGAATCTGCATGGTGGCCTGTTCACGGCCCGAGACTTGAATGGAACCCCTTGAGGAGATTCAAACGGCAAGGGTTTGGTTCCAGACCTGGCTCATCTCGTCGTGGTTGGTCCAAACGCCCTTGCGGTCGAATTCGATGTTTCCGTTTGCATCGATGTAGAAGATGTGCGGAATGCCGACCACGCCGAGCTCTTCGGACATGTTCGGCCCGTGGATGAAGGGACGGTACAGGTCGCGCTCGAAGGAGGCTTCCATGTCGTCGTTCCAATCGACCATGTCGCTGTACTCTTCGCGCGGATCTTTGTTGAACACCAGCAAGCGGTCTTCGGGAATCACTTGGTCGATTGCATCCAAGGTGGGATGGCAGTGACGGCACCATGAGGCGGAGATGTAGGCCACCCACGGCTCACCGTCCATCATGCTCTTGCTGACGGTGGCGTTGGTCAGGCCGTCCTCCAGTTCGAACTCAGGGAAGGCTTCCTCCACTGTTTCTTCGCTCACGCAACCCGCGAGCATCACCACGAGGACAAGCAGGACGGAGGCCACAACACGCGCGTTGAGCATGTGGTCACGTGCCCTTTGTGCGGCATCAACTTGTCGCGGAGGCCACGGGGGTTGTTCAACTCAACAGCATCGCGAAAATAAACACAATAATCAGGACGACTGCGATGGAATAGCCCCCAATCACGACTATGAGGGACGTCACGCAATTTTTGGTGAGGCTCTCGTGTTGGAGATGCGGGTCTGCTTTCTGGAGCATGTTCGCCCGAAACACCGTCACGAACGTGAGGTGAAGGAACAACATCCCGAAGTAGATGAGCTCCGTAAACCACCAAGAGGACAACGCCCAGATGCTCACGATGGTGAACACAAGAACGCTGATTCCGGTCCAGATCAGGTATTCCCCGTTGGAAGTTTGGTAGGGCGGCGAGGTTGCACCTTTTTTCCCATCAGGCTGTGCCTTGCTTGTCGAGACGGCTGGTTCAGCAGGTATTGTCATCCGGATGGGCTGCGGACTTGGAGCATCGCTGGCCATGTTGGCGGATGACAGGGGGCCGATTTAGTGGTGCTCCCGAACGACTGATTGTGTCGCGGAAGCCAAAGGCATGACGTTTACAGTCGTCACCAAAAGAGAAAATGCGCAATCACCACGAAGATGCCGATGACGTAGCCTCCAAGCACAACGATTAGAGATCCGACAAGGTCCGTATGTTGAGCATGGGGATTCGCTTTCTCGAGCATGTCCGCCCGATACCACACCACGAAAACGAGGTACACGAACAACATCCCGAAGAAAACCGGAGGCGTGAACCACCCAGCAAAACTGGACCACATGCTCACGAGGATGAACACAAGAACGCTGATCAGGGTCCACATCAGGTACATTCCGCCCTCGTTCGAAGCAGCGGGCTCAGAATGAGCCGTCATCCGGATGGGCCCCGGCCGTGCCGCGTCATCGGCCATGATACAAGGCCGCATCGGGCCGATTTAGGGGTGCTTGCGAACAGAGCAAAACGCGCTTCAAGCGGGGAGGTCCAACTCGACCGCGAAGAGCGGATCTTCGTGCGTCGAGTCGTGGTAGGCGACCACCACGCCGCCGTCGGGAAGGATGCCAAGGCTGGCGAAATCGAAGCGGATGTCGTTGCCCGCGCCTGAGGTCGAGTCGAGGTCGCCCTGTCCAAGGTAGGTCAGGGTGTCAGCCTCGAGGCTCTGCGAGACGTCACGCACGTGCCACAGCATGTCCACGTCAGGACCGGCTGCGTCCTGGTAGCGCACGTTGAGCACGAAGAGGTCCTGGCCGGCGCTGGCTTGGAATTCCCACTCCTCGATGCTGGAGGCCACGCCGTCGAGGCTGTGGTTCATCGTGTCCCATGTCAGTCCACCGTCTTCCGAGCGGTGATGGGTGAAGGTCGTGCCTTGCACGCTGACGCAGTGCAGAGCGTTCATGCTGTCGATGTGGCAGTATTCCGAGGGGAACTCCATCGCCACCTGATTCCACGACAGGGTGGTGTCGAGGAAGGCCGCGGTGCCGTCGTCGAAGTACTGCGGGAACATCAGGCCGCCGCTGGGCACCGAGAAGGCGCGCATTTCCTTGTGCGGCTTGTTGACGTCCCAGTGGGGGCCGAGGTCGGTCCCGTAGACGCCGAGGTCGACCTCGATGTCGGCGCTGCCGCCACCGCGATCGGGAAACTGAATCGGGTAGTAGTTCAGGCCGTCCACGCTGATTTGACCGCCGGCGTTCTGCGTCTGGTGCCAGAAGTTGCTCACCACGAGGCTGGCCCACTCACCGCTGCCGAGCGTGCTGTCGATGGGTCCGATGACCTCCACCTGCCAGGAGCGGTCGTAGAAGGGCTCCGTGATGCGGTTGTAGCACCAGCGCCACGACATTTCCGAGTCGTCGTAGAGGATGGCGTAGAACTTGTCCAGTTTCAGGTCGCCACCGACGTAAGGGAACCAGGACATCGAGATGATGTCGCCGTTGGTCGCCTGCACGATGGAGCCTTCACCTAGTCCTTCGGTTCCGGGGTTGGTCGGCACGAAGGTGCGGCACTGCGCGTCGGGCAGCATGCCGGGGATCCACGTGTCCCAATCGTGGCCGCGGTCCACCGAGTAGACCGGATATTCGCCGCCGATGTTGAGGATGGCACCCGCGGTGGTGGTGGCAAGGTAGTGCTCGCAGCAATTGCCGCCGTAGTCCCGATTGAAGACCGCCCAGGTCGTTTCACCGCTCTGGTTCAGCGCGAGGTCGATGGTCGCGAAGGTCCGAGCGTCGTCGTGGGGCACCTGATCGATGAGCGCATAGCCCTCCCAGATGGGCGACATGGCCTCCTCGTCCACGAACCCCTCGCCCTCACCGAAGCAGCCTGCGGTCAGCGCCGAGGCGACCACGAGCACGGCAAGCAGGGCGCGCATGGGACGTGCTCCACCTGCCTCGTCTTGAACGTCGCGCTGCGCCCGTACGGTGCTCAGCAAGGACCATGTGCGCTCTTGAGAAGGGGACGGCATGGGCTCGGCGTGGGTCGTCGATTCGAATTGTTTCATCCACCTCGGCCAGAAAGGCGAGGACGAGGTGCTGGCCGACCTGACCTCCGCCTTGGGCGGTGGGAAGATGCTCATTACGCCCGGCGTCGAAGACGAGGTCGCGACCGTCCGCATGCGCCGCATGGAAGGACGGCCGCGCTTGCTCGACGTCCTCGCGCCCGTCCTCAAGTCCGTGCCCGTGGACGAAGCGGACGTGCGCGCGCTGGCGGCCAAGATCGGCGAGCGCGCCGCACCTCAGGACGTCGACCTCTCGCTCATGGTGCTCGCTCACTCGCTCGGCGAAGCGGGTGGTCCCGTCGTGCTCGTCTCGGACGACTTCAAGAT
>Ga0163109_10002760_pt1 | contig 13579 bp, 13 predicted proteins | sample CRUFie1St13metaG_FD_108704 | JGI IMG/M metagenome (GOLD analysis project Ga0163109, IMG submission 108704) | Marine microbial communities from the Costa Rica Dome - CRUD Field 142mm St13 metaG | ecosystem: Environmental > Aquatic > Marine > Oceanic > Photic zone | place: Costa Rica: the Eastern... | reverse complement strand
TTAATATCAATCTCGCCTTGGCCGTCATATGTGTTATTATAATACAACTGCTTACCACCATACTTATAAAACATAAGGAGATCCTGAATCAGCACACTCATTGGTACCTTTTCATCTTCATAGTGTTCGGGATTGTAAGATGTATTTACCGAAATTCCCTGATCTATGTACTTTTGTAGGACAGCCATTATTTTTAAATAACCTTGCGGTGACTTTTGATCCCACAGTAGATCGTATTTGTTTTTATAGTATGGAAAGCCTGGTACAACTTGCTTTAATACACCGTGTTTACTTTGCTTGATGCTGATGTAACCACGCGGTGGCTCAATTCCATTCGTGCTGTTACTTATCTGTGCTGACGTTTCTGCCGGCATTAATGCCATTAAAGTGCTGTTTCTTATGCCATGTTCCTTAAGATTCTTTCTAAGTTCTTTCCAATTTTGCCTTTCTTTGTGTTTTACTAATTCATCTAATTCTTTTTTGTATGTTTGATTAGGAGTAATACCTAATCCGTATTTTGTTTCTTCTGTGCCAGGACAGGCACCTTTTTCCATTGCTAACTTGTTACTGGCTTTGATTAAACTGTAACTCCATGCTTCTGCCCATTCGTCAATTAATTCTAAGTTAGGTTCTTGATAAGACATATCATGTTTTACCATCCAGTACGCAAAGTTAATAATGCCTATGCCTAGTGGACGTCTTTTCATTGTGCTAAGTTCTGCGGCCAATACAGGATACTGTTGATAGTCTAATAGTTCATCTAGTCCCCTAACTGCCAACTTACATACTTTGTTCATTTCTTCAAAGTCTTTAATTACACCCCAATTGACAGCACTCAATGTACAAAGACTAATCTCTCCTTCTTCGTCATGTATGTGGTTTAATGGCTTTGTTGGCAAATCAATTTCACAACACAAATTACTTTGTCTAATTGGTGCTACTTCTTCTATAAATGCTCCATGAGTATTAGCATGATCAACATTCATTAAATAAATTCTACCTGTGTCTTTACGTTCTTGAACGAACGCAGAAAACAATTCAATGGCAGGAATAGACTTTTTCCTAATGCTAGTCATACGTTCTGCTTTTTCGTATATTTCTTTAAACTTGTCTTGATCAGCAAAGAAGGCATCATATAATCCAGGCACATCTTTAGGACTAAACAATGTAATATTTTCGCCCTTAATTAGTCTTTCATACATCAGTTTATTAAACTGTACACCATAGTCCATGTGTCTTACACGGTTATCTTCTGTACCCTTATTGTTCTTTAATACAAGTAAGTCCTCGACTTCCAAATGCCAAATAGGATAGTATAGTGTAGCGGCTCCACCTCTTACGCCACCCTGTGAGCAACTTTTAACCGCTGACTGAAATAATTTATAGAAGGGAATAACTCCTGTGTGAGTTGCGTCTCCACTCCTAATTGCTGAGCCTATTGCTCTAATGTTACCAGCACCAATACCAATACCTGCTTTCTGACTTACATACTTCACAATACTGCTACTGGTTGCGTTAATACTGTCTAAACTATCATCTGTTTCTATAAGTACGCAACTGCTGAATTGTCTTTGTGGCGTACGCACACCTGCCATTACAGGAGTGGGCAGAGAAATCCTAAAAGTGCTGATAGCATCGTAGTATGCTTTAACATACGCCATTCTTTTCTTTTCAGGATATCTAGCAAATAGTGTTGCCGCTATCATCATATATGCTACTTGCGGTGTTTCAAATATTTTACCTGTTGCCCTATTTTGTACAAGATACTTACCACGGAACTGTTCCATAGCCGCATAAGTTAAATCCTCGTCGCGTTCATGTTTGATATACGATTGTAAAATGTTTATTTCATCTTTTGTATAAAGTTTTACGAATTCAGGATCATAGAATCCTGCGTCAATATTTTTCTGTACAATATCACAGAGACAAGGAGGTTCAAACTGTCCATAAACCATTTTACGCAAATGATAATTTATAAGCCTGCCGCCAACATATTGATAATTTGGACTGTCTTCTGTAATTAAGTCTGCGGCACTTTTTATTAACGTTTCTTGAATATCTGTTGAAGTGATGCCTTCATAAAATTGGATCTGACTATTGATTTCTACTTGAGAAGCACTTACGCCTGTTAAGCCGTCAACTGCGTACATGACAACTTTGTGAAGTTTGTCAATGTTTAAGTCTTCTTTGTGTCCATTTCTCTTTGTTACTTTCATTGTCTGTTATTGTCTTTTTCTTGTGATTTATTTTTTCTAGTACCCGTATGTAATTATCTAAATCTACTCTTTTTACAGTTTGATTCGGTAAAATGTTATAGTAACACAAACCGTTCGAAAAAGCAAGTCCTACTTGGCCAAATTCGAAATTATCTGCTACAAACCAATATGTGTCTTTAGGGTTAATTTTACCCATGTGTACTAGTGTCTCGTGTAATAAAATTGCTTTGCCGCTATGACAAAACATTTTTTCACTAATAATTTCCCAACCAGTAGGCCAATACTTAGGTGTATAAAAATCAAAAGTTCTATCAATAGTCTTGTTACTAGAGATATATCTAAGAATTTTATTTGTATCTAAGTTTTGCTTTTTGAAATTACGCCAAACTGTGAGCCGCTCTTGCGGTTTGACTATTGTATCAAGCAATTAACCCAACCATTTTCTAGTGATGAATTTTACTACTGCTGAACGTTGGGCACTATTTGCCTGTAAAGTATTTGTAGCAGTAACACTGATAATATCGCTTGCCATACTTGCTGTTAATGTTAAGGCACCACTAAAGTTTTCTTCTAAAATTACACCACTATCTGCCACTGCCGCGTCGTCTATGTCGGCATCACCGGTTACATGAAGTGTACCTGTTCTGCTATAAACATCACCGCTGTTGCCTGACGACTTTACAGAATATTCTATCACTGCTGAATCATAAACGGTGGAATCAAAAGTATCAATTGTAGCACTACCTCCTGGCGGTACTGTTACACTTTGAGCAGTATAGGCCGCGTCTGCTGAACCACTTAGTAGCACATCGTAATCGTCTAATGTAAGTAATCTTTGATTAGATTTGATATTTGTCAATCCAGTTACATCAGCATTTGCGTTAGCAAAATATAATCTGTTTGCTATATATGAAAAGTTTTCTGCTTCTTTGTTACCAGTAAATGTAATGCTTAACAAGTCTGATGATGCGTCTACGTTAGCATAGTTTTCTATATTTGTTGCTGAAGAATCAAATAGTGAGCCTTTTATTTGTGCTGACGTAAACATGTTGAAACTTGTACTTGCTACTGCGCCATGTACCCATGATTCTAATTTTCCTTTGATACTATCTCCGGCTTTAGTGTAATTTCTTAATGATATGTTTAATTTATTATTAGTATCTTCGCTTACAACTTCAAAGTCGGAACCATCTGTAGAATATAAATACCACTTATCGCTAACTCCATCCTCTTGGCCTGCTTTTAACCAACTGTTACTTGCGGCATTATTAATTGCTGTTACAACACTAGAAAGTGTGGTAAAACTACTTAATGCTAAACTTAAATCTGAACCAGCACTTCTAGTTACTGACAAAGTGCCTGATAATGAAAAACTTGTGTGTGAAGAAACTGTACCGCTATATGCTACAACTTCTAAATGCTTATCTTCTAAGCCAATAAATGCTGTGCCAGTTACGTGGTCTGCTAATATGTACGCATTATTAAGTTTTCTTCTATCTGGTATATTTGTCCCAACAAAAAATTGTTGATAAAAACCTTGTACATCAGTGGAGCCTATATTTCCTGAATCCACTAGTGCCGCAATTACATCAGCATTGTCATAGTATGTAATAGTATAATCGTCACTACCTGTTGCTGGTGTACCAAATGTTATTGTGTGATTTGCTGTATTCGACGTTGAATCAGCACTAAGCAAATATTCATTTGTTAGTAGGTTTGCTGTACTCCTTGTTGCGTCTGTGCTTAATAAGGCACCGTTTTTAGTAACAGTTATATCTGAACTTTGAAAAGCATCACCATCAAAAACATTTGCTATTGTTAAACCAGATCTAAAAACAGTTTTATTATGTGTTTGATTACTTGAACTTTCTGGAGTGTATACTGAACTATTAGAAGTAAATCCATTAAGACGTTTACTCGGCAAAATTAGCCTAATAATATTATTATTAAGATAGCCTTCAGCAAAACTGTAACCACCAACAATGTTATTAATATTAACACCGTTAGCATTTTGTTTTGTTACACCTATTGCTGGATCAAGGCCTATGAATACTTCTTTACTGTCTGATGCTAATCCAATTTCACCAGGTCGTAATGGTTGAGGTAAATCTACACGATTACCTCTACGTTGTTGCATTCTTGATATAATTATCTTATTTTCGTCCGCCAAAATGTTCTCCGATATAGAAGTATTTATCTCTTTTGTTATTTACTTGTTAGGAAAGTTTTTCCAGCACATTGAGATACCACAATCTATGCCTACCATATAGAATACTGTCGGTGTGCCTTTCTAGGGAAGTAGGAAAGTCGCCGCCTATTCTGTCGTATACTATGTATTTTACTGGTTGTTTTTCAAAATCTTCTCTGCCTGAGATGTACTCCATTAAGTTTGTTTTTGTTTCAATGTGTTTAGGTATGCGGTCAATGTAGTTGCCCCATGTCTTTAATCTTGCCTTATTAAGAGTCACATAGTCATCGATTATATCATTGTCTAAATTGTAAAATTTTTCTAAATGATCAATTACAATATCCTGTATTTTACCTATACTTTGATTATAGTGCGTCAGCATACCTAAGTGATGCGGTAGTTGCCAACTATATACTTTTAAATCTTCACCCACGGACACATCATAAAATCCTGTTTCGTGCCATTTTTTTAATTCTTGTTTAAGTTCTGTTTCCCATAAATTGAATTCTTCATCAGCAAATACTTCTTCAAACAATCTTTCATAAAATTCGTAATATTCTATGCCTATTTTCTTGTGTAAGTATATGGCAATAATGTCTGTGATTCCGTAACTGTGAAGTCCAATAGTTTTCCATGTGTAAGCAAAACTGTCTATGAGTTGATCTTCGTTCATGGTGCTGGTGCTTTTCAACACCTCAACACCCTCTGCTGTATTTTTCTGTATGTCCTCAAAGTCTGTGGTGTCATTGAACATATCGTAAGCAGTAAATGTTTCTATTTGATATTTTTCTATGTCTGACCGTATAGGGGCATTTTCAATCATATTTAGAAAATATATGTCTAATCCATTGTGTAAATCATAATCTAATATATCACTAAGTGTTTTCTTCCAACTTTCGTAACTTTCCCCTGGCAAGCCTAGTATGAGTTCTGTGCTAACTGGTATTTCATTTTTTCTAGCATGTTCTGTGATTTCTCGCACATTATTAATGGCCATATTCTTACGTTTGATATTTTCTAAAACTTGATCATTAGTGGTTTGTAGACTGAGAGTGAAACTAGTTGATACTCCACCTTCTTTGAATCTCTTAATCATGTCAAACACTTCGGCATTACCATTCTTTGCCCAACTGGTTGTCATCTTTTTAGGAAATCCAGTCTTTTGGCACTCTTCGATCATCTTATCTACTATGAGTCCGTCACGTTCTTTAAATATACCAAAGTTAGCAGTAGTCATAGTTATAAAGTCCATTTTGTGTTTGGCAAACCACTCTATCTCAGCAAACACTCGATCCAGTTCAAACTTATACACTTTGCTGTTGGTAAGTCCTCCCCAGTCGCAGAAGGTACATTTGTAAGGACAACCTCGGTCAGTTTCAAGTGTAGGGTTCCATAATACCTCTGGATGCTCTGCCATTAGTTCGTCAAACACACCGTCCAAATATGGACTGGGCAGTTTCATATCTTTGATTCGTTCTGCTCTAACAATTTTTTCTATTGATTTGTTATCTAAATAATCTAGTAACACTTGTTCGACAACATGCTCGCCTTCTCCTACACAAATGCTGTCTATGTATGGATGGTCTTTGAAAAAGTTTGGGTCTGTGTGAGGTAGTTGTGGTCCACCAAATAATATTGTTGCTTCTGGATTATGTTCTTTTACTTCTTTTGCTAACTGTAAACAGTAATTATAATTCCACACATACACACTGAAAAATAAAATTTTACTATTTTTTATTTTGTCAAAATTGTCATCAAACGGATGCCGTTTGTACACAAAATGTTCTACTTCGAAGTTATTTTTAATCTTTGTATTTTGTCTAGCATAGGCCCAAAGAACGCCAGATGTATACGGTAAGTAAAATGCGTTTAAGTGTTTAGGTCCAGTTTGAAAGTTTGGTTGTACAAAACTTATGGGTGTTTTCATTTGTTCTAGCCATTGTGTTTGGCATAATAGTCTGCTAATCTATTTGCCCACTTATTAGCATACTTATCAAATTCTTCACCTTCTATTGTAAACTCTTTAAATTTTGATTCTCTATCTACCATAAGAATTACTACTTTCTTAATGTCAGTATCAAACATTTCGTTATGGGCAAGTGCGTAGGCACACCCTTGTAGGAAGTAATCTTCTATCCATTCCCTTTTTTTCATTTTTTTAGCAGTCTTGAAATCTATAATGGCATGTTCGCCTTCATATATGCCTATAGCATCTGATGTTCCTGCGTATAGTCCTTTAGCAATTAAAGAAACTTCTACACCCCATAGTTCATCAATTTTAGTAAGACCATTTTCAATCATCTCAGTTGACATGCTTTCTGCTAGAACACTTACATGATTATTGCCGAATGTATTCCATTCTTCACCAAGTATGTATTTTTCTAATGCGTTGTGAACTTTTGTACCTAAACCTGCGGCTTCTGTGCTTATGCGAGTTGCTTCTGCTTCGCCTACACGTTTACGCCAGGCTATAAGAGCAGTCTTATCTCCTGTGTCTGAAAGTATAGTGGTAACACTAGGAACAGGGTTATTATCATCTCCGGTGTATTGCCTTTGTCCGGATTTTGCTGTGACTCTTTTTAATATTGGGTATTCAAATACCTCTTTGTTTAATAGCATAAATGTTGTCTTTTATGAATGTATTTCTATTTAGTTTAACTGATTTACAAAACCACTTACTATTGAATCCTGTAAATTTTTGCTGTAAAATTTATTAGTATTATGGAGTATTACATCTAAGGTCTCTTTACACATACTTTCCTCTTGTAGTTGGTATATTGAGTCACATAAAGCCTTAAAACGTGTGTAAGGTGCTGTAATGCTGTCGTAGGCACCGAATTGTGTGTATTCATTATACCCTAATGACTTTAAATATTTCCAAGTATTAGCCATAGCAAATAGTAAAAAAGGGTGGCCGTAAACAAAAGGTAGACAGGTTTTTTCTGATGTCCAACAATGTCCGTCAATGTGTGTTTGAAACACAGTTTCACTAATTATACTGTATTTTGTATTACTGTAAACATTGCTCTTAGGATAATGATTTATTTGTCTAAAATATTCTTCAACATATTCATTAATCACTTTAGTGTCTGTGTAATTTAGTAGTTCTTTGATATCACAAAATTCATTTAATTGATATTTAACAGACCCATTTAATAAATTTTCTTTGTATTTAGATACAAAGTCAGCAATAGAATCTTTAACATCAGGAGCAAAATTAGTAGAAACAAAACTTTTATCTATTAAATTATTGTCTGTTAAAAATTTAATTAATGCTAATCTATGTTGTCTTGGCCGGCCAGCACAAAATAAAAACTCTTTATTTTTTGGTGTGTTAAAATTTTTGATAATATATTCGTCTGTATATATTCTTTTTTTATTTTTAAGTGTTGTAGACGATAATAGTAACATTAAAAAATTAGATGAAATTATTTTTACATTATTAAATTTATTTTTAAAATGCTGTTTGGCATTTATATCTAAGTAAGAACTTGTCAGTAAATATAAATTCTCAAAGTTTACTAATTGTTCTAATTCTTTAAAAAAATTTGGTAAAAAGTCTTCTCTGCCATTTATTTCGTCAATTACTAGTGGGTCACACGGCTCGTCTAAAATAATTTTACCTTTAAATTTACTTAACAAAATAAATTGTTCTTTTGTAAAATACAAAAACCAATTATAAGGAATCACAATAGCATCGCAGTCAGGATTCCAATTATTAAAATCGTACCAATCTATTTCAATTTGTTTTACTTGATGCGGAGTTCTGCGTAACCACAATTCTAAAATAGAATGCGAAAACACAATTTTTTTTATAGGATGACTAAAAAAATTATTGCTTGGCTGATTTGTTTTTATAAGTTGAATGTCATAGACACTATAATTAGTTGATACATTTACGCCGTCAAAAGGCCATTTTAAAAATCCAAGTTTCATTACACATTCTCAAAAAATTTAATTAAGCCTTGCTTTTTTAAATCCTTAATAATTTGATGTCCGCATTTACTGTGATACTCATCGTTTAAATGATCAAAGCGAGAATCATCAGCAAGTATTTCATTATTATATACACCGTATTTTGTATCAAAGTCTGGCCAATATGACCATGGCGACGTACAAAAAGCAATTTTGTCAAATTCTCTGTATTTTCTTATGTAATCATTTGTATTATGAATTGGTAAAATAATACTTTTACATGGCAACGATAGGCACTCAGCCACTATGGCATCACAATATAAATCGTGTGTATACATATCATCTCTAAAACATTTGTCATACACATACGCAAAATTTTTAAATTCGTCTGCGTCAACACCCGCGGTCTCGCATTGTGCTGGCACAGGATCAAAACATTCTACTATTTTTATATCACCAAAGCCTGGTATTGTGTTAAATAATCTCTCAGGATGCGACAGTTGTACTAATACAATATCATCAACAGCGAATAAATCTCTATATTGCTTTAAACAATTAAGCATAAATGGATTGCCTTGGCCCTCTTTAGCATAACCTTCTGGCTCTAAATTTAGATTTTTTGCTACTATTCTAGCATAGTTTGATGGATCGTTTGGATAATCTCCTGGCTCTAGATCGAAGAATCGGTGTGTAGAAAAACTACAACCTATGATGTGAAGTTTGTTTTTTACCATTTAATTTTCCACTGTAAAGTGTTACCAGTACCTGCGTTTGTACTGATATTTACCGAATATCCTTTATCGGTAAAATACTTTTTGACAGTGGAAATTTGATCTGTTAATGTTGTATTGCTTGTTATATTGTTATATGCTTGATAGTAGGTTGTACCATTTGTAATTGTTGTACCTGTTGATATAGTTACTTCTAAATTACCTGCGTTGACTTCTGTTAAAACGTTGGACTCTAATGCTCTTACTTCGTTGAGTACAATTACACTATCTCTAGACTGCTTTCGAGCCTCAGTTGCGTTAATAAATATGTCTCCTCCTGATGAACTATATGATGCCATATTATAACTCCGATTTAACTCCTGCTAAACCTTCTTGGTCTGCCATGTCCGATACTTTATCTGCCATGTCTTCTACACCACTTTGGTCTAGCATATCATCTGGTACTTCCCCTTTAAATTCTATTTTGTCTGCTGATACATTTTGTATCATTGGTAGTTTTTCTAGTATACCCCGTAGTAAGTCTTTTGATATACCTTTGTTTCGTTCACTAACTAATTCAAAAAACAAATCAAAATCAATGCTTTTTACATTATTACTTGTTTTGCTTTTTACAAAGTCAGCGACATCTGAGATAAGATGATCCATTTCAGATTCATTGATCATTATCTCATAAAATCTCATGTATTACTCTTTTTCTGCTCTGCCTAGTGGTTCGTCAATTGGACCTGCTTCTGCGTCTGCTCCGTCAAAATCATCAAGTGGTACATCATCTAATGCTGGTTCGGCCATCATATCATCTGCTGGCTCATCCATCATACCGCCACCCATTTCGCCTTCGCCAGTAATACCACTTAGGATACTATCGATGCCTTCTTTAGCGGCCTTGTTTGCTTCTAATGTACTTGATAGTAATTGTTCCATACCATCTTTGAAACTTCTTGCTTTCTCAACACCAAACTCATGTGCCATAGAATCGGAAATAGCAGGCAAATCTTCATTTACCATTCTACCAATTCTTTCAATATGGTCTTGGATGTCGTTGCTTAATGCTCTTGCCGCCATTACTACTTCTGCTTCTTCTACGGAAGTTCCGGCAATTTCTTCTGTTACCATGCTGTCAACAACTTCATCTAGGAAGATGTCAAAACTGCTTGGTTGTTTTGATTCTTTAAAACTCATTGGCTTTTCTCCTTGTGCTTTGGCATGTTTAATATACTCCTGCTCTAGAGCGTCTGCCATTTTTACATCTATACTTTCAAGTTCAGCAAATAATTCGCTAAGACTAAAATTAAAATAATCTTGTTTACCTAATGCTTTACCCATTATATAAGCAAATTTTCTGTCAACTTCATTTTCATAGTTGCCTTCTTTGTCTAAGTATTTTAAGGGATTGTCTTCTACTGGGGGATTTTCTAATTCGTTAATTTCTGATTCTAAGTTTACACTACCACCTGTTAGGCCGGCTCCTGCTCCTGCTCCAAAACCCATAGCACCTGCTCTAGCGGCGCCGGCTACTGCGGCCCCAACTGCTGGAGCAATTTCGTACATAGGTCTAAGTTGCTCACCTAATGCGGCAAGCACCATTTCTTTTGGATATCTTGCTGGCATTACTTCGTACTTCTTACCACAACTTGACATTACAGTATCATAGTCGTCACCACTTTCCGCAAGTGAGCAACCGTACTCGTAAAGTTCGTCCATAAGTTTACGATAGTTTTCGCCTTCGTAATATAAACCTTCAGTAATCATAATGCCTAACGCATCTCTGACCATGATGTTCATACCATAGTTTGGATCTTGTTGAAATTTTGATCCTTTATTTCTTAGATTAGCAATTCTTTGTTCAACGGCTCTATACGCCTTGTCTAGTTTCTTTTGAGGTAATACTTTACCGACATTTATGTCATAATTTTCTACTAGATATTTTTGAATTTTTCCTAATCTATCTAAATTGTTTGTATTAAATTGATTAACATTCATAGTAGTCCCTTCTAATAGTTATATTTATCAAAGAGACGAGATTTTATTGGGAGATTATGTTTTGGGCACTAATCAAAAGTTTATTCATTGCGTCTTTACACTTGAGATCTGCTTCATTTAATTTGATTTCGTATAGTGTTTCCTTGTCAATGTCTTCGGCATTTTTAAGTAATTCCTCGTAAATGCTAGTTTCGACCATTTTTGATACTGCTCTATGTTCGTGTTCTAATAACTTTGTAATACCGTAGTCACTATATTCCTCGCCAGTATTTAGTGCCGCGGCTATAACATTAGCAACTAGACGTAAATTAATGTTTTCATACATTATTTGGTCGTTTTTTAAATTAATTACACTAAAATTAGTACCATCATCTATTACGTCATATACATCTAACGTACTGATTATACCAGAAAGAATATCCTGTAATTGTTCCTGAAGATCAAATTCAGAGTGATTTTTTTGTTGCATAGAGTTTGTACCCACTACTACCGTCCTTTAGTTTAACTAACTTAATTATGTCTCTACGTCGCAGTTCCTCCGCAATATAGAGTTGATTTTCGTCTAATTTGTTCTTGTATAATGTTCCAAATTCGTGTAATGATTCGACAAATTGAATTTCTCGACCCATAATATATGTTAAACCGTGTTTACTTTCTATGCTACGCATTCTTTTTCTTCTTGATTTTTTTCTTCTTTGCTGGTTTGCGTTTTATTGGCTCAGCAAACATTGGCATGGCCACACCAGCAATAGCACCTGCTACTGTTTCATTGATAGTATTATAGAACGAATCTATCTTTTTGTCAACCTCTTTTATACGCATAGTTGTATTTATCTATTAACCATTTCGTCGTATGCTTTACGCAAACCGCCTCTGCTGTTAAGTTTTTGTTCCATGGTGGTTATTTGACACAATTTTCTTAAATTGTTAGTGTATGTATTGTAATTATATTGTATAATTGGAGCAACACCGTTATACCATTCTCTCCATTTTACAGGATCTTGTTTAATAAATGTTAATCTTTCAACTTCTTCAACTATCATTCGCAACCTTTGTTCTATATCATCATTTCCATCATAGCCTTCATTAATCCAAGGCGAAAATGTTCTGTACCCCATACGTTGTATTTCCTGTAAACTATCGTGTGTACCCAGCATGATAAAAGGTTGTTTAAAAATAACTGATTTAAAAAACTTTTCAGTGATAAATCTTGAGCCGTTAAATTCACTTTCTCCTATTATTTCTATGTCACAATTACGTCTAGCATTAAAATACATTAATTGGTCACTACTAAAATTTACGTTAGGGTCAAAATCTAAATTATTATGATCTCTATCTATGAAAGTAGGAACTTTTACTTTTAATTTATAAAGCATTTCGAGTTGGTTATTATACACTTCATACTGTCTTCTATCCCAAAACTGTTTTCTCAAATAATCTTCGCCACTAGAGAAAGTAGACTCCCAGTCGTTAGGTGTACTGAATAGATTTCCCTCTAATAATCCTTTATCATGTAGCATTGCCATTAGTGCTGTCCTGTGCCCTCTTTTTGCGTTCATATGTTTATACAAAAACAAATGCGGTCTTTCGTAGTCAGGGTTGATTTTATTTAAGAAACGTGTGCTTTCGTGATCAATACAAATAAAATCTAACCAATCTTCTCGCATTTTGTCGCCCCATTCACAGTAATCATCTTGACATTCTAAATAATAGGTATCTTCTATCATCTTTTGACATACTAATTCGTCCCACTCGCCACTGCCAAATACTTTAATTCTTTCAATAAGTGCGTACGGTCGATTAAGTAGATACTTGTCATAACATTCCTCTATATTAGATGTACTGTTAGTGTATAATACTTTTGAATATGGCACTTCTAGTAATGAAACTAAAACATGTATACTATTAAATAAACTATAACTTGCGTGTCCTTCCGCTGTGTTCTCTATTAATAATGAGGCTTTAGGATTTTCTTTTAGATCTTTTTTTGCTTCATCTGAAATAGGTGCTCTTACAATATCTTGCATCAGCATTTCTTTGCCGTAGTACATTAATTCTGCTAATGTACCTTCGTCACAGCCGTCTATACTGATTAAATAAGTGAATGGTTTTGATTTGTCTACATCTTTGGCATCCACTAAAGGCATTTTTCCAAAAATATTTTCTTGATTGTCTACAGGGCAATGCTGTGGCATATCTCTTAAATGCGTAGGACCGCGTCGACTCATATCAATTACAAAGTCGCGGAACCAATTTGAATGTCGTATGATTTGTAACCGTTCCATGTTACTATTTATTTAGATTTTTTCTTGCCTGATTTCATGTTGGCACACCAGTGATACATTTTGCCACGTTCACCGGAATACTTTTTGGCTTTGGCTCTTAGACTGGTAACAGAACCTTTACAACTTGCTCCACTACGTTTTACTCTGCCTGGTCTACTCTTGCCTTTCTTTTTACCGTCAGCAAAGTTTTCATTTACATTATGATAAACACTATACAATACAGGATTATTTTCACAGCCTAAACTGTCGTTTGCTACACCTCTT
>Ga0163109_10002758_pt1 | contig 13584 bp, 22 predicted proteins | sample CRUFie1St13metaG_FD_108704 | JGI IMG/M metagenome (GOLD analysis project Ga0163109, IMG submission 108704) | Marine microbial communities from the Costa Rica Dome - CRUD Field 142mm St13 metaG | ecosystem: Environmental > Aquatic > Marine > Oceanic > Photic zone | place: Costa Rica: the Eastern... | reverse complement strand
TGCACTATATCGATTTGCGTGGTGACAACGGTACTCAGCTTGAGCATCAATCAATTGCTCGAATGGTTGGGGAGATTCTTGACACTGAATGTCCAACAATTGCTCGCGCAATGTGGGGTTAATCTCCTATATTAGAGGCTGACAATTTGTTAGTCCATAAATGAACTTTATTGCAGCTACTGTTGAACTCAGAGAATTCATTACTGATCCGATTAACGCTTATGGGTTGGACTATTGCGGTGCTACTGCTGTTATTCCCTCTGGCAATTCTGCTGGAGAGGTCCAGTTTCGGCTCCTCTGCTACAACCGAGCCGGTGCCAAGCTTGAAGCCTTTAGTGGATGGAAAGCTGGGACCCGCGCATTGATTACTGGGAATGTTGTCTTTTCTGATGACACATCACAGCCTCTTGATTTGATTATCACTACGCTCGAAACTAATATTCCTCAAGAAATGTACTGCAATCAAGTCGTACTTGGAAATGCTTTCTTCGGCAGTGATGAGATTAAGGATAGACGCAACGACCAAGTTGCAGTCAAGATTGGTTCGACACTAGATAACTCTGATACAACAACCTGGCTATACCTAGAAACACATGAATCACGTAAGAAGAAGCTCCAAGACCGCATTCGTAAGGGACGCGCTATCTGTGTGCAAGGGTACTTGCGCGAATATCGTAAGGATGATTCTGATTCTCCCTATCGAGCCATTGTATGCTCTGATTTCAGTACTAGAAAAGAGCAGCGCAAGACTGGACGGAATCCGCAAACGAACGGATCAGCGGCGGGTTATGCGGAAGTTGATCCGACGCCAGACTACTGAGGCTTACCGCAGAGGAGCCAGACAAGTTCCTCCTTTCTGGTTTGAACATCCTGTTTACCGTAGAACTCCGAACTGATCAGTATCCTCGCAACTGTCGAATTGCTTCTTCAGTTGCAGCATTACGCTGATTGATACTATCAACGGATCTTTCAGCTGATTCCATCATTCCCAGAGGCCTACCGTTATCCACACCAAACAATCCTGTACGGCCAAAGGGTGCAACGTCTTGTCCAAACAATGGTCCTAGAAGTGCATTCCCATATTCCCTCAATACTGCTCCTGCATCTGCCTGTTTAACAGGAATCATTGGCACATATTGCTTCATATGCTCATCGTACTTAACGTCTGTTGAATCCCTTTGATTAACAGGGTTATTAATTGATGGCCAATCACCTTGAGATATAAACACATCTCCAGCAAATTTTCTCATTATTTGTATTTGCAATTTATATTATTTTATCTATTTCTTATCGCTGTAAATCCACTTACCGGCTAACGCCGGTTTTGTTTTGGGGTGCTGCAAGAAGCAGGGTTGAGCCGTTAATCCGTGCCAGACGTCCTTAACTTGCAGTGAAAACCCTATAGGACCCTAAAAATGACTAAGAAAAAATTTGACGTCAAAACAAGGGTTACTTTCCCCACGCAATCTATCAAACTTGCTTATAGTTATACAGTAAATAAATGAATGATATGTCACTCCAAGTATTACCTCCAGAGCTTCTGGAGAAAACAGACAGAGTAGAAACACAAGAGCCGCAGCCATACTGGAAACCTAGCTCACTTAAAGATGGTGACAGCGAAGAGTTTCGTCTGCTTGGGTGCTACGAAACTGGCCATGCAGTCACCGGCTGGCAGTATCCCTCTGAAAAACGTGGGCCTGATGGTGAGCTTAAGTTCAACGGCTACGTTGTAACTCGTACTCATCCTGGTCAGCCTGACGACATTGCTCGTGAAACTGACTGGTCTAAGCCTGACCGTCCCAAAATTGATGGATCCTATTGCAAGCCACGTAAGTTCCTTGCTTGGGTAGCTACTTCAGCTGCACGTGGTCGTCATGAAGTTCTTTTTATTGAGCAGCGTTCTATCCGTGACCAGCTAACTGAAATTCTTCAAGAGATTGAAGACTATACCTGGACTGAAGATGGACTTGCTAATTTCTCAATTAAAATTAGTCGCAAGGGATCTGGTCTGGAGACGACGTATTCGTTGCTTCCTAAGGTACGTAAGGTGCCGGAGAAAGTCGCTAAAGAATGGAAGACCAGCAGAGATAGTATTTGGCTCCCCAACTTCTTTGAAGGAAAGGATCCTTTTGATGGACGTGCAACTGATGAGAAAGGTCTCCCAGCTGGCGGATCAGATAAATATGGCTCACACGTTGCCCCTAAGACCGCAACCAAAAAAGAAGAAACTGACAACACCGAATTCTAAAAATTATGTCTGACGCACTATCTAAACTCACTCCTGAGATGCAAGCACGTCTTGCTGCCATCGTTGCAGGTCAACAGCCTGCAGCACCTGCAGCACCTACTCAACCTGCACCTGTAGCTGTGCCTACTCCACCGGCACCTCCAGTGATGAAGCCTCCATCATTGATGGATCATCTGATTGCACTGCGGCAAGAAGTTGATGCACTTCGTCAGGAAAATGCTCACCTTACACAAACTGTATCTGCTAATTCAGATGTAGTTGAAGCTGTCGGTCAAGCAGTGGGGCAGATTTACCAGATGTTTCAACTGTCAACCCAGCCTACAGCTCAAAGTCCGTCGTTTAGCGAAGGCTTTCAACAGCAAGAGATCCCACAGTCCAACTTCGACCACGCAGATTTCTAAGTTATTTCTTACACGCTCGCAACGCAGTTTACTTTGAACTGCTGCGAGTTTTTTTTGTACCTAACCCATGAACACAGACTACATAGCAGCTTGGCTCATTGACCAAGTTGATGACAAGTGCCACGAATTCCCAGATGACTTTGATTTTGAGTCAGCAGTAGCCCAACTCAACGATTGGTTCGACGATCAAATTGTTTCCGATCACCTGGACGAACTGCTGACTGCATTACTCAATCAACTCAACACCTGATTAACCCATGACAAACAAACCGTTCCGTATTCAGACATCAGCAGGTCACCGTAAGTACCTGTGTTCGGGAATGTATCTCCCGTCAGTGACAACAGTGTTGTCCGGTACTGAGTCTGAGAAATCCAAAGCCGGTCTTCGCCAATGGCAAGAGCGCAATCCAGGTGCACTCGAAGCTGCTGCTACACGTGGTACTGCTATTCACAAGTGCTGTGAAGATTACCTTCGCGGCTTACCACTCGATTGTCCTGAAGAATATCTGCCATTCTGGACAGGTATGCACCAATATCTAGATTGGTTTGATACAATTCATTGGTCGGAGAGACCTCTCCGTCCTGACTGGAATCACTTGCGTAGTGAAGATAGAGAAGTAGCTTTTGTATGGAGCACCGTGCATAAATATGCAGGCTGCCCTGACCTTATCGGTGAGATTGGCGGCGTCAAAGTTATCTGTGACTTCAAGACCAGCAATGGTCCATACACAGCGTTTGCACCACAGCGTGGTGACCGTGCTGGCTATGGCGGCTGGCGTAAGTTTCAGAAGTGTGCACAACAGATGGCTGCTTATCGCCTCGCTCTTAATGAGCGTGTTGGTTATCTCTGTGATGCAGCACTAATCATTGTTGCTCAAGAAGACGCTCCACCACAAGCGATTTTCATTGATACAGATCAGCTCGATTTATATGAAGCGCGGTTCCTTAAGAGAGCCAAAATGTTCCACGAATTAAACCCAGAAGAAGAGGATATTAATGAAGCTCAAGATTTCAGTCAACAAACAGTGCAAGAACAAGCAGACAAAGCCTGCGCGTGATTGGCAAAACATTGAAGAGACCCTTGAGTGGCTGCAAGGTTGGGTCTCTGCTGGCTACGGCTGGACCGCTACTCACTTCATCGACAGACACAGGAGAGCAGATAATGCCAGAGGTAGTAATCTTATTGTTATTGATATTGATGGTGATTTTACTTTAGATCAATTCTGGTCTACAGACACAGCTAAAACATGGTGTGCTGCCACCTATACATCCGCTAGCCACTCTTCCAAGCAGCATAGATTCCGTGCTCTATTCCCGTTAGCTCTACCACTGACTACCTCTGGTCAGCATCGTGGTGCTTATTGGCTAATTGTTGATCGTTTACTTGCTGAACTTGGACTAGAAAAAATTGAGGACAACTGTGGGCAAAAGCCTGAGCGTCTCTGGTTTGGCAATACACGTGCACAGTGGCAACACAATGCTGCCTATGAGCCTGTTCCTGAGTTTCTGCTCAGTGACATTGACTATGAAGACAACACAGCTTTTGTTGCTTCTGACGTCACTGAGATCGATATCAAACGCTGTCAGTGGCTTCTAGATAACTTCCTTGTGCCGTCTGAAGATGGCGAGTATGAATCTTACTATGTGCCAGTCATGGCTGCCTGTGCAGGTGTAGGTGAAGGTGTCTTTGATAACTGGGTTGACTGGGTACTTCGCGGTCACCATGGAGAGAAGCCGGAGAATACCAGACCTTTCAAATGGCGTGGTCTCGGTAAACATTCTGGTCCTGCTAAACTATATTCGCTTGCCAAAAAACAAGATAGTAACTGGACATCACAGTTGCCGCCAGAGCTACGCTTTGGTGCAGTAGGTACAGCTGTCGGATATACAGAATTCGATCAGCTTCCTAATTTCGATGACGTCATAAATACACTTAATAAGCCTATGGAACCTGAGTTTGAGCCAATCCCTGATGCATCACAAGCTAAAAAGTCTGGACGACCTAAGAAGTCGTCAAGTGATGCAGCTAAAGAACGAGAGAATGATGTTAATGAAGTACTTAAGATCTTTACGCTACTGCGTAAGAACTTACTGACTGGAGCTATTGAATACACTGACAGCAGTGGCAGAACTGTTGAACTTCAAGGTAATGACCTTGACCTAATGACTACCAAGCTCAGCTGTGAGCACGGTGTCTTCATCCCCGAGATGAGAGTAAAAGCTGCTATTCAATATGCAGCAGGTAAAAATCGCTACTGTCCTATCCGGCGCTATCTCGATAGCTGTACTGCACATGCCAAACCTTATGCAGATTGGGAAAAGATTGGTGAAGTTTTTCTAGGTAACCCACATCAGCTAGCAACACTTGCGATGCAGCGAATGATGATTGGTGCTGTAGCTCGCGCTTATAACCCTGGCTGTTCTATGTCTTGGCTACCCATTCTCGTGGGCGCTCAAGGTGTAGGTAAGTCTATGTTCAGCCGTAGCCTTGTACCTGAAAAACTGTTTGCTGAAGTCAGTACTCCACTAGAGACACTGATGAAAGAGCAGTACAGGCTTCACGTTGCTTGGCTGCTAGAGCTACCAGAGATCGATCACTTCTTTCAGTCTCGCAATATCGAGAACTTTAAGAACCTGATTACTACTCGTTGTGATGAGGTCCGCAGGCCTTACGCCACTCTGCCTGAGCGACTGCTTCGTCGTTTCGTAATGATTGGCACCACTAACCGCAACCAATTCCTTGTGGATAGTACGGGTAATCGACGGTTTGTACCACTTGAAATTGGTGCTAACTTCCTCATTCCTTGGCAACAATTAGCTGAAGAACGTGATAGCCTATGGGCAGCCGCAATTCAGGCTTATCGTAATGGTGAGCCATATGAATTCAATAGCGGTGAGATTGCTCAGATTGCTGAATACATTCAAGAATTCGGTGATCCTGATCCTTGGACTGACAAGATCAACAGTTACATCTATACCAAAGAAGAAGTTACTGCAGCAGAGATTCTTTCTCAAGCACTTGATCTAGATCCAAGGCAACAGGGCAGGCGTGAAGCACGTCGTGTAGCTGATGTTTTACAAACACTTGGCTGGCGTCGTCTCAATACTTCTCGAAAAGATCCCATCACTAAGAAGACTAAGTCAGTTCGACTTTGGATTCGGCCTACTAATGATCCTCTAACTGAGGACCATATTCTCAAGGACTTCTAGTCCAAGCAAACTATATTTGAATTAATAATGAAAGCATCAGATATCAAGATCGGTTTGCGCGTGCGTGTGCTTACTAATGACATGAATGCTCTTGTCGTTGGTAATCCTGAGTACTACACGCCTCGCGCCAAACTCGTACGTATTAAGTATGAGAACAGTACTCGATATGAGTACATGATTAATCATCAGCTAGAGCCTCTTCCTAAACAGCTGCAGTATCCAGCAAATGGTGGCACTTATGTAAAGCCTGAAGGGAGTTTCTAATATGGCTGAAGCGCAACCTAACAAACGCAGAGCTGGCCATGCATATGGCAGGCGTCATCTACAAATCTCTAATACTGCAGAAGAAGGAGAACTCTGCATTTATACCGGCCACTCGTTAGGTAGGTTTTCGTCACATTCAATGCGATATGACAGCCATCAAGCGTGTGTTCGCTGTGTGGCTGCAGCAAGAGAAGGGATGCTTTCTTTCGATATCAACCGTCTGATGAAAGCAAACAGAGTAAAAGCTCTGAAATTTTGGTCTCAAGTTGATATAGGTTCACCAGATGATTGCTGGAACTGGGAAGGGACAATCAATCCTCGTACCAAGCAGCCTCAGTTCAGCTGGCGTAGGCCTGGCATTAGTACATCTACACAGCATCACCCTCAGCGTGTAGCTATGTGGTTTACCTGGGGAGACCTAGGTTTTACTGGAGTTAAGACTACTTGTGGTAACAAGTACTGCTGCAATCCCTTTCACCTTATCCCGCAGCATATCGGTGTCTATGTAGATCAAGACAGTTACCTTGAATCCTTTGAGCTTGCATGTCAGTTGCACACACTCAAGCAACAGATTGGCGAGTATGTCATGGAAGAGGCTCTTAAGCAGCAAGCTAAAGATGATCAGTCACTGATTATTGATGAGCGAGCTGAGCTGCTTATGAATCCAAGCACCGACTTTGGTGACCGCTTTGAAGCAGTACTTACAGATATGCTCACTGGCCGCCACACCTCACAGACTAAACCAGATGATCCTGGTTTATATCGAGCACCTACAGATCATGGACCTTCTGATGAAGAAGAGACTGATAATGAAGGTAAGCCCACAGAAGACTTTTAAATTACTTATCCTTAGAGGAGTCATTGAATCATGTCACGACGTAAAGATCTCTTAGAACAACTTCTTCGATCCGACAAATTTGGACAAGACAAAGAGAACGAACAAAAATTTCTTTCTGCTACTGCTGAGTTGATCTTAACTGATTTAGTTGAGATTGCACTCAAAGGTGTTGAGCAACGTGGAGCAGGTACTCTCGTTATCAATTTAGAAAACGACTCAACTACTTATATGAGTGGATCAGATGTCGAAGGCGATATTATTGTTGCCGAAAGCGAAAGAGATGAAGACGTACTCAAATTCCTTAGAGACGTTATGAGCAAAATTGATAGCAATGACTGGTCAACTAATGTACTGATTACACTAATATCAAATGCTGGAACAAGAACATTTAGTCTCGAAGCAGGTGGGTGCCAAGAAAGCCTCCGAGCGCTCACATCAGAATTTAGCGGATAAGTTAAAAGCACAAGGGCTTAAGCTCCCTTTGTATCCACCACCGTCAATCATCGAACGTGCCCGTACTGTTATGGGTGCTATCGACTTTGACCCTACTTCTGATCCAGTGCAACAAGTTCTTGTAGACGCTACTTCTGTGCCGTCTATTGAAAAGAACCCATTGCAAGAGCACTGGCATGGCAATGTTTTTGTTTCACCTAAAGGTGCAGTCAAGGCTACTCGTACTTGGCTTAATAAAACGATTGATGAGTACCGCAATCATCACATCAATAGCTTTGTATTCTTCACAAACGCTAGTGAGATTGTCAGAGCTGCACCGGTTATCTTCGATTATCCATTGTGCATTCCATTCAAACGTGTCAAGCAGCTCAAGGCTACGTCAAAAGGGTTTGAACCTATCTCCCCCTCGACCTGGAATGTAGTTGTCTATGGCCCACCAATAGAAACAACAATTACTTCTATTGACAAGGTTTCATTGTTTTATAACACCTTCCGCGATATTGGACGCATCTGCTTCAATGAGTATGCCGGCGATCGTTGGCAAAGTGATCTGGAGTACTTTGAAGATCACAAAGGTGAACTAGGATGAGCAAGCATTTGTCAGTAGCACATTTATATAATTTGCCATCTGGCAACTGTGTCCACCCCTGTCGTCTCATTCATAAAGATGGGACTATCATGTGGAAGCACGCTCTTATCAACAGTAAAAACAAAGTCAATATCCCTGCAGAACTTTCTCATGAAACTCATATCATCAAGACTGCTCAACGTATTGAAGAACTCAATAGCTGGGTCTCACATCAACTTGAGCCTTGGGAATGTCTGGTCCCTACCTTCTGGTATTCAGTAGGCCATCCTCACACTCCTTACTCTGAAGGCTATGCCTGCCTTCTAGAGCACATCGTATTACCTAACGATAAAGTCTACGACTTGCTGCTACCTCATATTCTCAGTCATGAGCAATTGGAGCTAGAAGATTTTGGGATCTATTTCCGCAGATGTTAATGCCGGCTAACGCCGGCTATACGTCAGTTGCACTCTTCATAGATTTCCCTAGGAATAATTATAAAGTCTGCCGTTTCATTATGGTCTAAGTAATCGATGGTCATCCAGCCTGGTGCAGTCTCGACCGCACCTGTAATTGTCCAAGATGCAAGTATTTCGCAGAACATCATTACACCGTTCATTGTTCTCCCTCCAGCTTGCTAATCAAACGAGTTAGATACCACTGCGCTTTCTTCAAATCTTCTACTGGATTATCTTTCAGCCAAACTCGCAAGAGATACTTCAGTACTTGACCTTGAAGCAAGCCTTCCTTTGCTGAAGGAGCATCTTGAATTGCATCTTCAATGATGTCAATTGCTTCCATCCTTCCTGATGTGTAATGACTAGGGGAGTTCACACGATCATCTGGTACACACCCAGTCGGTTGGATTTTGTTCATTGCTGAACCTCTAAACGTTTGCACTGGAGTTTTATCTTCTTGACCAGTCCACATATCGACTTTATTTGCATCTATCTCATCAAAGTAACTAAATGGACTATTGTATCTGCGCTTTTCAGTATTTAGCATTTTCTCGATCCTGTTATCAAAACTATCGAATTCCGAGTATGACATTTACCCATTAAATAACTTTCTTTCTTACTATAGAAACGAACAAACCTAAGTGTGAGATATGCCGGACAAACGTCTACCTATAGATCCAACTTTTATCCCAAACAGGGACACATACTTTATGAGTATCGCCAAACAAGTGGCAACTGGATCTAACCATCCCATCGCAAAAGGTGGGTGTGTCATCGTTCGAGATAAAGAAATCGTCGGTGACGGACGTAGTGTCCTCGCACAATGCAAGGTTGAAGTTGATTGCCTTACTTATGCAATCGCAACTGCCTGTAAACGTGGCACACCTATGACTGGGTCTGTTGTTTACACCACACGATATCCCTTTAGTGCATCTGTTTTTCAGCTGTACTTAATGGGTATTAAAAAAATTGTAGTGCTCGCACACGAGTGGGAGCCTTACTACAAAGACGAGTTCCGTCGTTCGGCACGACTGGCTCGTGAACTCATGATCTCTATTGAACCTCTATTTGAAGATGACGACGAAAGATTTGCCACAAACAATCAAGCACCCCGGTTCGACGACCGTGAAGAGCAGTTCGACAACAAAGACCTCTACACGCACAGCCCGGCAGAAACAAATGATGAACTCCTTAAGCAATATTCAGAGCAATCCAACTATGACGACACTTCTATTTGACCTTGAGTCCACTGGCCTGTTGCGCCAAGGCTCACAACTTCACTGCATTGTTGCCCGTCAAGTTGACGTGGATGCTGTCCTTACCTGGGACAAAATCAAAGACAACCTAGAAACAGGCATCCGCCGCCTTGAAGAAGCTGATGTGCTTATCGGGCACAACATCATCAGCTACGACATTCCTCTTATCAAAGAGCTGTTCCCTGACTTCAGCCCTAAGGGTGAGTTGATTGACACCCTGGTACTCAGCCGTCTGTTCTATCCACATATTGCAGACCGTGACTTCGAACGGAAGCCACTAGGTATGCCTCAACGCCTCTATGGCCGTCATTCCCTAGAGGCTTGGGGTCACAGGCTCAAGTGCTTCAAGGGTGACTACGGCAAGCACGACGGTGCCTGGGATACCTATACCCCAGAGATGCTCGATTACTGCATCCAAGACACCAAAGTCACACTAAAACTCTACGAACTCATGCAACGGAGAATGCAAGATTATGCCTAAGAAAAATGACCCATTGACTACCTCTGAAATTAAAGAGGCATGCGAACAGTTCTTTCCTTTATTTAATATTGTGGTGGATTCTATGCCGCCTGGTTCTACGACTGAAGATGCTCTCAAAGTAATGGAGACCGTCGCCAAGCTCGGTCACAAGAATAGAGCTGAAAAGAAAGATAAAGACGAACTCAAATTTGGTTTCAACAAAACAGATGAGGACAACGATGCTTGATTGTGTATCACTCGAAATGAAAATGGCTGAGATTATGGCTCAGCAAGAAGCCAGTGGCTTCCGCTTTGACGTCACCGCCGCTGAGCGAGTGCGTGAGTCACTGCAAGAAGAGTTTGACCAGCTCTCTACAACTATTACCCAGATGTTCCCTTACATCCCTGGCAAGGTCTTTACACCTAAGCGCTCCAATAAGAAGCAGGGTTACTTCAGTGGCGCTCCTATGACCAAGCTGCTGGAGTTCAACCCCACTAGCCGTCAGCACTGTGCCTGGGCGCTACAGAACTTCCTCGGTGCTCGCTTTACTAAGACCACAGCTACAGGTAAGCCACAAGTTGACGAGGCTGTGCTCTCAGAGATTCGTGACTTAGCTGTTTCCCAAGACAACCATAAGCTTGCAGAAGCCTGCGAAATTTTTATCAAGCTTCTGACATTGCAAAAGTGGTTGGGTCAGCTCAGTGAAGGCAACAACTCCTGGTTCAATACTATTGAGGGTGACGGCTGTATCCATCACAGCTGCACGCTGTCCACGCAAACGGGGCGTAACGCGCACCGGTCTCCGAATTTGGGGCAAGTGGTTTCTGCACCTTGGGCACGTGAGTTATTCGTGCCTCACCCCAGTCACGTCATGGTCGGGGCTGACCTTGAAGGCCTGGAATTGAGATGCTTAGGGCATTACCTTTCCAGGTTCGACGAAGGCTCCTTTGCTGACGTCGTCGTCAACGGAGACATTCACCAGCAGAACGCCGACCGTGTGGGCTGCAGCAGGCGGGACGTGAAGACGTTGACCTATGCGTTCATCTATGGAGCGGGCGACCAAAAGCTAGGCCACAGCTTGAGTCCCGAGCTTTCTGATGCTCAGAAAAAGACGCTTGGTGCTGAGCTACGCCGCAAGTTCCTTGATGCAATCCCTGGTCTTGAGCCACTGATTAATGCCATCAAAGAGAAGGTGCGTGCTACTGGACAGCTGCGTGGCCTTGATGGTCGTCCAATCTTCTGTCGCGCAGAACACTCGGCTCCCAATTTCCTGCTTCAGTCTGCTGGAGCCATCCTGAGTAAGCGCTGGGTTGTTATTGGACAAGAGCTGCTTGATGAGGCAGGGCTTACCTACGACACTGACTACACCCGTTGTGCCTACGTGCACGATGAAGTGCAGCTCTCTGTTGTACCTAGCGAAGCTGAGCGTGTCTCACAATTGCTAGAGCAGGCAGCACCCTTGGCTGGTAAGTACTACAAATTCCGTGTACCGATTGCCGCTTCTGCTGGTACTGGTAAATCCTGGCAAGAAACTCATTAGATATAATCGTCTAATGGAAGAACCACTTGTTACATTGAAACTCAATGAGCGTTGTACACGAGCAATGTATGACGCTGTTGAGTATGCCTTGAACAAGTGGGCCGGCGAAACTGACCTTGACCAAGAACAACTGATAGCACTCAAGTATCAGCTTCAAGCATGTGTCTTCGAGTTTGACTTCGATCTGCATTCTGACCAGTTAGAATAACTTTGAGCCTGTAGAAGAACGGCGTCAAGGCTCCAGGTTTCAGCAATTTTTGCCGTTTCTTGCTGTGTAATTACCACTCCTGCGTAGTCACGTTTAGGGCCGTGGGAGTGTCCCTTTATGTTCGCCATAAACTAGTAACAACGGCTACAATTAAAAAGTACGTTCATCCCTAATCAGGGACGCAAGTAAGCCACGATTGGGCTGAAGGAACGGGAATTTCAACCACACTATTGGAGTTCCAATCATGACAACTGTACAAACCCAAGGGCTTCTTAACGCCCGTCGCAAAATGCTCCGCGCTCGTAAAGAGTTCGAAGCTGCTCGTCTGCGTGAAGTCGCCTACCGTGGCGTTCACTACGACATGCCTAATCGTCCTGAAGAGAAGACGCATGGCACGTTCGTTTACCGTGGCCGCACTTACACTAAGTAAAAGTAAATACCCCGGCTAACGCCGGGGCTTTTTTTATGTTTTTAATCAGTCTTGTAAATATCGTAGATGCTGTTTTCCATGTCAGGTCGCATTGATTTAGCTGCCTCGTTATCTCTACCAATCTGCCTGTATCTCTCTTGCTGCAAACCAATGCCAGGAGACTGACCACCTGATCCTGGTGTTTGCACTGTTGTCCTCTGGTCTCTATTGGCTATCATCTTGTTCCTTGCATTCTGAGCTTTCGCTCTTCTATATGCGTTTGATTGCTGCAAGTATTCTCCACCCCTGTTTAAGTCTGAGCGGTCTCTCATATTGAGCCGTCGCCTATCAATAGGTTTATTCCGAAAATTATTCACTAGATATTAGCGACGTCTTTTTAATTATACTTACTACACACCAACCGTCTCTTGTAGCTGCCTGACTGCTTTTGCAATTGGCGTAACAGTGATCATCATCTTCTTCAATGCTTCTTCATCTGAAATGATCAGTTGCTTTTCTACTACTTCCAATCTGTCGCAGCAGCGTTTGCATTCTGCACGTAGCTCCTTTGCTTTGTAGTCCGTAAATTTCATTGATACCAGTACAGCAATCACTGGACCTACAATATACTCAATCATTTATTTAATTAGAACTGAATGTAGTCTAATAGATATTACATTAGTGCGAGACCATCGTTGTCAATGTCGTCATCTTCATAACCTACATCATCAATACTTGTGGGCAGATTATCATCTTGCATTTCAAGCATGTCAATGAATGTCTCCTCTGAAATGATCTCAGGCAATCCGCTTTGATGCTCTTCTACTTTGAAGAGAATTCCATTTGTCATTAGCATGTCTTGAATGCCATTCTTCTGCTCCATACGAGAACGAAGTAAGCGAACAACTGTTTTTTCAAGTGCTGGCCTTGTCATCCGTGCTGTTTCATATCGAGCACGCTGCAAAGCAAACCTCTGTTCTATTGTCAATTCGTTCGTCATAATAGTCATTATCGTATTGTTTGTTTGTAATCCATTCTTCAATGCATTCCTGGGCAACTTGTGAATAAAAAGCTTGTCGTTGATACCAATCAAGCCAGTTAATTTCACTACCTTTGGAATGATTACAGTCTACACAAGCTGGGACCAAGTTTGAGCGTAGATTGTTTCCACCTTTGCACCGAGGTTTTAGGTGATCAATTGTTGTGGCTCGTTTATTTCTGCAGTAAGCGCATAGTCCTCCAAAACTATATTTAATGTGGTGACGGAACT
>Ga0163109_10002757_pt1 | contig 13584 bp, 15 predicted proteins | sample CRUFie1St13metaG_FD_108704 | JGI IMG/M metagenome (GOLD analysis project Ga0163109, IMG submission 108704) | Marine microbial communities from the Costa Rica Dome - CRUD Field 142mm St13 metaG | ecosystem: Environmental > Aquatic > Marine > Oceanic > Photic zone | place: Costa Rica: the Eastern... | reverse complement strand
CTAATATTAGTATTATTTTTGTTAATGTGCATTCCAAGAAAAGAGAATTTTAAAACTCTCAATAGAAAAAAAATAAGTAATCTTAATTATTATAAAGGTTATCCTGAAAAAGGCATGTACGTCAAAGATCTTAAAAGAGTTGAAAATTTTTGTAAAAAACAAATATTACAAAATAAAAGGGTAAAGAATAGGACTATAGTTTTTGATTTTGATGATACGCTAGTTTACACTAGACCCTACAAACCTTTTGAAATAAATGTAGTCGAATACACAAAGAATAGGGAACCTATTTTCTATCTACCACCTATTGAACAATTGTGTAATGTAGCTAGATTGGCTAAGAAAAATGGGTACGTCATTATTATAATTACAGCTAGACCACCAACGAGTGAAAAAGCTACCATAGCTAATCTCAATGCGTACAATATACCCTATGATTTAGTTTATTGTGATAAATATAAAGGTACTAACATTAAATTTAAACAACAACTTAGAGAAAAATTGAGTAAACAATGTAATATCGTTATGACTATTGGTGATCAATGGTGGGATGTTGAAAATCCTGGTAAAGATTGTATAGGTATTAAACTACCATCTCCTAAGGATAAAAATGTGTTTATAGTGCGAGAATAATCGTTTAAAAAAATGTTTTATTATTTTTAAGATGAGCGACTTCAATGTCAATAGTATCGTAAAAATAAAAAAACATAAGAATGAAAGAAAAAAAGAAATAATCAAACAAATAATGAAAAAGATTAAAAAGAAAATAGAATTTTATGCAGTTCAAGACAAAGAATATTGTACCTTTGAAATACCTAATATTATGTTTGGGTTTCCATTGTATGATGCAAATAAATTAGGATTAAAAATTTGTAAAATATTGCTTAAAAAAGGATTCAAAGCTAATCTCATTAGTCATGGTGTAATTTTTATAGATTGGAGACAAGACCAACAAGAAAGTAGCAGTAGTGAAAGTGAAGAAATTGAAGATGACGAGGAATTAAATGAACAATATAAAACCCTAGCTAAAAAACCTGTTGATAAACAAACATTAGTATTTGAAGACCTTAAAAAAACAGCCAGTAAATACAAAAAATCTTAAAATTTTTCATGTTTTAATGCAATGGTTACTTTTTCATTAACAGTGTTAGCTAAAACTCCTTTAATTCTTCTATTGATCATAGGAAAAGGAATATTGATAATTATTCTATCTCCTGTATCAATGTATTTTTTGAATTCTTTATACAATTTTTGTACAGGTTCATACTTCATATTAAGTTCAAATTTGGAAAGTTCTTTAATGAGTTCTTTTACTTCATCTTTTCTATTTTCTAAAGTTCTGTACTCAATAGTTTTAATTCTTTTAGGTCCTTTTTTCTTTTTAGAAGACATTTTAATTAATAAAGTTTTAATTATTTAAATAAAATTACGAAAAAAAAAATATTTTAATTATTTAGATAATGCCAGCTCCATTAGATGTTGCATTTCATAATCATTACAATGACGTTTATGAAAATAAGGCTGTCAATATCCCAACCCACTCTCAACAGGTTAAAGATAGTAGACAGTATAAACAAAACATGGTAAACATGATGAATAATTCAAATCATAACACTACAAGTACACCAAGATATCCTTGGCCAGTCGCATGTAAAAATCATTACGTCAAACAAAATAATGTAACAGCTAATAGACCTTTCTTCTTAAACAGAAGAGAATACTTTGGAAAAGGAAATTTTATATTAAACAATATTAAAACAATACAAGAATGTCTTTGTTATATTATAACATTCGCTATTTGTATGATAATTCTTTTATTGATAATGTTAGTAGCTTTCTAATCTTACGACAGTATCCCTAGTATAATAGATATTAGGTTTCATAATTATATAAAATTTTTCGGGTGCAATATTTCTATATTCAGTTATAGTCATATTTCCTCCGAATGCTTTTAACATCGAAAAAGGAGGGTTAGATTTAATTATAAAAGTTTCACCAGTAAGATCTTTAAAATATGTTTGTAATAAATTATTATATTTACCTTGACAACACCTCGTAGAATAAGCTTTAGCACATCCCCAACTACAAAAATTTCCACATATCTTGTATCTATCCTTATCTTTCTGTATTGGTAAAAATAAAGGTTGAGTTTTAAAAGAATGACTGCAATACCAACACAATAAGTCAGTTTTTTTTGGTACGTCTTTTCCATCCGAATCATTAATACTTTTGTAGTGTTTCATAATACCTATAAATTTTATGTCTTTGTTTACCCTCTTAGGAAGACGAAATTTTTTAACAACGGTTTCATTTTCATCTTCAGAATCAGATTCTTCTTCTGAATCTGAGAAATTTAAAGAACAAATTTGTTTTTTTTCTTGAATAATATGTGATTGGTTATCAGTATCATCCTTAGCATAAAATTTTTTTTGAATTTCTTTCGGATCATCTTTTTTTGCATTTTGAACTATAATAGAAAGGTTTCCAAAAGATATTTTTTGAGATGGAAGATTCTCATCTAAATTATTATCACATTCTGAAAAATTTATTTTGTTATCTACCATATCTATACTTTCACCTACATTTGAATAACCTGTTATTTTGTTCAATGCATCTATATCACATTTTTTCTTACGACCTCTCTTTTTTTTGACTTTAGGGACTTCATTTTCTACTTTAGGTTTGGGTTTACGACCTCTTTTCTTTTTAACTTTAGGAACTTCATTTTCTACTTTAGGTTTCGGTTTACGACCTCTTTTTTTCTTGACTGATACAGTCATTATGTATTTTATGGATATTTCTTTAAATAAAGTTTATTACTTAAAAAAATATGTCTACTATTAGTATCATGTATATTTTCACAGCAATCAGTACCTTTTTTATATATCAAATGCTAAATGATTCTTATAAAAATTGCCTTCGAAAAACAGTTGAAGACGTTTTTAATTTGGAAACAATAGAAAACACAGAAAAAGTAGAAATAAAACACGAAGACAACGAAATAGAAGATGTTTATATTGTTACAGGAGAAACTAGTGAAAATGTTACATATAGATACAAACATATTAAAAGTTATCTTGGTGAAGACCCAGTAGAAGTAAAGAAAATGGGAGATAAAGTAGACTATCTTCAAATTAATTATTGGATGAATAATGAAATATTTTCAGTTATGTACACCGATAAAGTAGTGTTCCCAGTATACACCCCAGAAGAAATTGAAAAGCACCCAGAAACCGAAAAAAAGATTAAAGCAAGCTTTGTAAAGAAAGATGACAAACAAATGAATTGTTCTGATACCGTCCTAGTTTATAGCGGTCCTAAAAATAACTTCTATAGTGACAAAAAAGAAGTAAAAACTGCTACAATAGAAGATGTATTCTTTGACGACCCAGAACTACTAGAATATGACGAATTAGTTGTGGTAGACCAATATGATAAAAAACACACAATTCTTATGAACAAAACAGAAAAGATTTTATGGAACACGAGTTTTTCGTTAACAGACCTAGTTTTTAAGAAAAAGTAAATCGTTTAAAAAAATAAATACTTATCATTTAATAGTTCAATGAGTGAGTATACAGTATATTTTAAAACAGTTCAAAGTTCTGCTATCAGAACGTTAGTAGAAGCATTAAAGGAAGTGTTAAATGATGTCAACATGACATTTCATGAAAACGGAATAAAAATTATGGCTATGGATGGTACTAAGGTAGCTTTAGTACATCTTAAGCTTGTAGCTTCAAGTTTTGAAGAGTGGATTTGTGAAAAAACTCAACAAGTTGGAGTTAACATGTTAAGTCTTTTCAAATTGTTAAAAACTATAGGAACCAATGATACACTATGTATGTTCATCAAAAAATCTGACCCTAACCGTCTAGGTATTCAAATAGATAACAAAGATAAAGGAATGCAAATTGTTTCTTATCTTAATCTATTAGATATCAATGAAGATGTCATCCAAATACCCGATGTAGAATTTGATAGTGTCATCACTATGCAAAGTAATGACTTTCAAAAGTTGTGTAGAGACATGTTACCATTACACAATATTCTTAAAATTACAAGCACTAATGGAGAATTTGTTCTATCAGTCAAAGGAGACTTTGCAGAACAAAGTATTAAAATTGGAGAAACTGTTAACGGTTTAACATTTTCTAAACAAATGGAAGCTGATAAAGTAGTAGAAGGTGAATTTGATTTGAAATACATAAATCTATTCACAAAATCTACTAATCTTTGTAGCACTATTGAAATTTTCATCAGACAAAACTATCCTCTTATTTTACTTTATTCTGTTGCTAACTTAGGTTCATTGAAATTTTGCCTTGCACCTAAAACAGAAGACTAAATTAGTATGGTAATAATCATAATAAAAAATATTTAAAGAATATTTTCTAACGTGAGTATTATGCCTGAAGGACCAGAAGTTAAACACGTAGTTGATCAACTCAACAAATACGTAACAGAAAACATATGTATTATAGAAGATATTAAAATTCATAGCGGTAGATACCGGAGACACGGATCACCAGAAGGATTTGATAAAATTAAATTTCCGTGTTTACTCCAAAGTGTACATTGTAAAGGCAAATTTATTTGGTTTAAATTTGATAATTTTACAATGTGGAACACATTAGGTATGTCAGGACAGTGGGGATTCAATAAATCAAAACACAGTCATCAAGAGTTTGTTGTTAAAGAAGGTAGAAACTTTTTCTTTACAGACACTAGGTGTTTTGGAACTTTAAAGTTTTGTTTTTCCGATGAAGAATTAAAAAAGAAACTAGGAACACTAGGACCTAGTTGGTTAGAAAATTTAGAAGTAGAAGATTTCATAGACATTTTTAGAAAGAAAAATCAAAAAATGAATATATGTAAATTTCTCATGAATCAAAGATACACTTCGGGTATAGGAAATTACCTATTGTCTGAAATTTTGTACGCATCAAAAATAAATCCTTGGGTAACCCTTAAAGATGTATCTGATTCTGAAATTATTAAGATTTATGAAAATGGTTGTCGGATAGCGATGTCAAGTTATCTTTCAAATGGGGTTTCAATCAGAACTTATAAAGGAATATACGAAGATGAAGGAGAGTATACTTTTGAATTATTAGCTTATGGACAAAAAGATGACCCTAGGATTATAGCAGAAGTTGGACCTCATGGTCGAACAATTTGGTGGAATCCTAATATTCAAAAATGAAGAAAGCGTAAAAATTTTGTATAAATTTTCAAATTATTATAGTATAAGATGAATCATCTCTACATGGACAAGATGGAATTTATACAAGAATGTAAAGGAGAGTACTGTGACGGAACTTATGAAGACTTTATTCATAATACTTGTAATGGTAGTCTAGTTTGTTCTATATGTGGAGAAATTCAAATATTGAGAATGGCCGTCGATAAAGACTGGAATAATTATTCAGATGATCAAGGTGTTTTTAAAGATAATTCAAGAGTTGGTTGGACTGACCCAAACAATCCATTTGATGAAGCAGGGTCAAATGCTATCATTATTACATTAAAAAGTGGAAAAAACAAGATAATACACAAAACAAATTTTAATAGTAAACAAAGAGCTTTTTGGAATGTAAGTAAAATGTTAATGGATAAAGCAGAACAGTATGGTATCACTGACAGTGTTATAAATAATACAAAAAGAGTTTGGGGAGAATTAATGAAATCCAAAAAAACAAATAGAGGAGGAGTTAGAAAAGGAATTATATCGTGTTGTTTACTGTCTGCGTTTAAAGTTTGTAACGCCCCTAGAAGTCGTGAAGAAGTAGCTAAAATTATGGATATTCCTGTTAGTGACATTACTAAAGGAGAACCTATTTTTAGAGACCTCATTAGGGAAACAAAGTATAAACATTTATTGGAAGAAGAAGATAATACTGCTATTCTGATAAGTAGATACTTGAGCCTTCTAGGATTGCCTCTGAAATTCTCTAAAAGATGTAGAGAAATTCACAAAGAATTAGAAGAAGAATTAGAAGAAGTAGCTCCTAAATCAGCAATAGCAGGTGTTATTACTCATGTCATAAAGGTAGAATTAAAACTTAAAACTCCTTCTAAAAAGAAAATAACAGAAGTTATTCAGATTTGTAATCCTACTTTGAATAAAGTATTAAAGTTAATAAAGAACAATCTATGATTTCTTTCCAAATGCTGCTACTGGTATTATTGGGATAAATTGTTGTGGAATAAATTGTTTAATAGTTTCTTTAATGATGCTTCTGTTAGATTTAAGCATATTGTTTCTATATTGATACATATATTCATTGTAACAAGATACTAAGAAATTATCTTCCATATCACACATGTCCTCATCTATAGGAATATTGTCTAAATAATGTAAAAATTTATACTCATGTAAAGTATGATTTTCTATTTTATTTAAAAGATTTTTAAACAATTCTTTATCGACAGACGTTGATTTTTTTATTTTATTCATAATAGATTTTTTCAAGTATGTATCAATTTTACCGTAGTCCATTAATAAATCACAATATTTTATTCGTATTTTTATTTTTATTTAAAAATTTGATTTAAATTAAATGATAAATGAAGAAGTAAAAAAGAAAAGACAACAAGTATTCCAAAAAGCAATGGATGAAGCTTTTGGAAAAGTAAAAGAAGCTGTCTGTCTTCCTATTGAAACGTTAAAGAAATTATGGAATGAAAACATAGAAGATAGAACAATAAATTGGTTTCATGATTTAAAACATGAAAGAGATGATATTGTAATACTAGACAATACTACTGAAGTTCCTCAAACATTTTGTAAAATTAAAAAAAAAGTAAGACCGATTTATTTTAGATGTAGTAGATTTTTTCAAAATGACAACTTCTTAGCTTCTTGTGATATTTACTACAATAAATTTGGATTAACTATAGACATCACACAAGATAATTCGATAAAAGGTAAATGGTGGGTTAATCTAAAGGAAAAGAGTCCCAATAGTTGTATTTTATAATACTATTTTTTCTATACTTTTTGTACAGAAGAAATATTATTAATCTACTTAATCCATTTCACCATACTCCATTAACTTAGCAATGATTTTATCACTAGGGGATTCTGCTCCGATTGGAACAGGTCCTTCACTTGAAATACTAGAACAGGTTTTTAAGAAATCTTCTCCACCGTCTTGTTCTTGAGAAATTTTTAAAGCTATAGTGTTTAATTGTTCATCGTTAATTTGTTTTTCATTATTTGAAAAAATTTCACTGATTTTACCCTTTAGTTTATCAACTAAACCTTGACTAGCTAATAAATTTCTTATTTTATGTATTAATTCAGATCTTGTAAAAGGATGCATTTTATCAAAACTATTGTACAGTACTTCTGGCGAAACTGGGCTGTTCATTGTTTTAATACTTTGTACAACAAATTTATTATTTTTTGTATACAAACCTTGATTTTTCATGAGGTCTTCAATTATTGTTTCTACTTGATTGTTGTAATCAATTGCTACGGGTTGAAATTTTTCAACTTTGTTCACCTTTTTTTGTTTAAACATGAGCTTTTTAGTCATAAAACAATACACAGTTCCTAAAATTACTATAGCAATTACTCCCATAATTCCGTACTTTACAATGTTGTTTTCATTCGATGGAATCACAAACTCTTCAGACATCTTTTATACAAAAAGTAGTTATATTTATTTTTATAATTATCCGAGTAATATAAAAAAATGATCTCATTATTATTAGAATGTGTGACATTCACTTTGCACATAAAGCTTCAGGTAAAAAGGTAAAAAGTCATTTTTATTGGGATAGTGTTACTTGGAAAAAGTGCAAATGTGGCCTGGTTCATAGTAACCGGTCCATTCCTCCAGAGTTCTGGAAAAGAAAATGGATAAAAAAGGCCAAACGAGAAAAAGTAGGAACCATGTTGATAAGAGGAGATAGTATATGGATTACCCAATCTTACAATAAATGTTTCGGGTTCCCTAAAGGAGAAAAAGAAGAAGGAGAGACTGATAAAGAAACTTGTATTAGAGAATTCAAAGAAGAAACAGGAAGTGTAATTACGCAAGACATGTTGTCTGATAAATTAAAAATAGTAACTAGGGTTAGAGATATTAAATATACGTTTTATATTCTTTACGTTGATTCAGATTATGATATAAAAACTTTTCCAGAGGATGACGTTGAAATAACTACATTTGGTTGGAAAAAATTAGACCGCATTTTTGACGTACATCTTTCTAAAGCTATTAGAAAGACGTTAAAAATATATTTTAATAGATATAAGAAAAATTATGATTAATAATTAATGAGTATTATAGATGATGATATAGATGAAATGGTTCAACAAGAACCAGTTGAATCAGATGAAGAAGAAATAATATCATTAGAGTCTGAGGGTGAACCAGAAGCAGAACCAGAGCCAGAACCAATGCCTGAACTCAAAGTTAAAAAAAAGAAAGTTACGAAAAAAAGAAAAAAGAAAAAGAAAAAATTAAAGGAATTTGTTTATGAAAATTACGAAAAATATTAAATTGTATAACATTAATGGGAAACCAACCAACACATCCAAAATTATTTGAAGTTGACGAAGAAATTAGAATATTACAAGATGCTGTTAATGATGCTAAAAAGAGAAAAGAAACAATCATTTATAAATTAATGCAAGAACATCCTCATTTTGCAAAAGCCAATCAAAGTTATACAAGTTATATTTGGAAATTAATTTTTGGAGAAAGTTAATTTTTTAAAACTATTATCTAAGTATATTATATATGAGTGAAAAGTATGCATTTAGTTCAATGTTACATCTTGTATGGGCAGTTGTACTAGTATTAGGAATGGGATTCGTACATTTTTACATGTCGATGATTGCCACTAGTTTCAATCCATGTCCTGATGAAGAAATAGATGCAAATTTAAAAGCAAGTATAGATAAATCAACTAATTTTTTTAATAATATTAAGATGATACATCTAGGAATAGCTATCGCAATTATTCTAACTATGTTAATAGGTAAAGCTATAGTAGCAAAAGATGGTAAAAATGTCTGTTCCATTATTACTGTTGTTTTAAAATTAGCTGCATGTCTAATAGTAGTTTTCGGTGTGAGTCATGCTCAAAACATTCTTAAAATAAGAAACCATCAGTGTAAAAACAAAATAGAAGAATCTAAAGTAAGAGAATTAAAAATTCTTATTGAAGCATGTATAGGTAGTATAGGTGTGATTATGGGTAACTATTTATCATTGGGAGTAAATAACCTAATTAGTTTTGGAATGGATTCCAATATGAGTATAATTGTTACTACGATCGTGTGTATTCTTCTTGTCGTTTCTATTATAGGAGGAGATGCTTTAATCAATATTTTCAAAAAAGAATTGAGTATTAAGAATGAATGCTTAGCATTAGACGAAGAATTGTCTAACGCAAATGTTCAGCTAGGTGCAGTAGGTGGTGTGTTTAAAGACTTTATGCCTAATAAATTAGAAGCACTACCAACTTCTAAAACTATAGTAAACAGAATAACAAAAGACTACAATGAAGGTAAAAAAGTAATGGGAGGTAAACCAGTGATTACTACAGAAGGTGAAACTTATGAACAAAATACTACTTCTAATCCAAACATTAAGATAAAATTTACTGAAGCATTGACTATACCAAAAGGCCATAGTCTAAAAGTAACATTCCCAAAAGAATTTAATGTTCCAAATACTACTGATAGTGTTAAAGTGAATACTGTCGCTAGAACACCATCAGGTAATACTATTACTGTAATAAAAACTGTAACAGTAGTTGCTGGTAAAAAAATTGCTAAAGATGATGAGTATACTCTAGAAGGAATTAGATTACCAAGTGTAACTGGTATTACACAACCTATCAAACTTGAGATTGTCAAAGGTACAGATGTAGTAAGTGTTTCAAACAATAACTTCTTTGACATTAAAGGTGATAATACGATAACAATAGACAGTTCTAAGAATATGTCTAAAATTTTCGTGAGAACAAAAGGAGAAAATTTAGCAAACAATGTAGTATTAAGAATTACATCAGACGGGAGTACAAAAGATGTAAGATTACCTTTTTTTGAAGGTAATAAGTCAATTAACATGAAAAAAGACGTTGGTCATTCTAGTACAGCTGGTGGAGAATTTAAAAGAGAAGATTACAACCATTATTCTATTCAAAGATTGACCAGAAAATCTACTACAATTAAAGGAGTTTTGACTAGTAATGTTCCTAAATACGGAGAAGTACCAGTTAATCAAGTTGGGTATACATTAAAAAAGGATGATGAAATATTATTGGCAGGTCAAAGTGTTGAAGACACAAATGGAGTTTATAAAGTTAATAAAGTAAATGATGATGGCAAAACGGTTACAATAGCAAAAAAACAAGATAATTTACAACCTGCTGTTAATGCTGTAGTAAAAATAGAAGAAGGAACTGGTAGTAAAGGAAAATTTTTCGTTAAAGAAAGTGACAAAATTTATAAAGATGACGGGAAATATAGCGTTGAACCTAATGTTTTTATGTTGAAAATGAATAATGCTAATAAGTCGTTAGACAATGACAAATTTTATTATTTTGAATTACCATTAGAAATAGTAGATTCAAGTAAAGCTTTAAAAATAGAAAAATTTAAATTAGAAATTGGTACATTGGTGGATGGTGAATTTACGGCTGATACTAGTGATCCCTCTAAACATAAAGAATTCAAAGGTGGTCCTTATACACTTAATAGAAGTGGTAGTTTAACGACAACGACAACAGAAGTAATAGAGCAGCAAATAGCTTGTCCTGTATTGAGTAGAGATCTTTTCATGAAGATTTTCTTGACATCTGTTATGACTGGATGGGCAGTTTCTAGTGTTGTTTACTTGAGTGGAGATTTATACGAGTACAATTCTGACAATATTGCATTGATGATGGGTGGAGGTGATACTGGTGAAGTAGTAGTTAATGTTAATAAAACAGAAACTTAATTTCTAAAATAATTTTTAATGTTCTCCTAAGAGAGTATCGAAAATTATTTATTTACAAATATTTCTTATACGATGACTTCTTTCTGCTTCAAGACTCTTGAAATCATCTTCTACTTTAGTTTTAAAATCTGCAAAACATTTTAATCCTGGTTTTGAAGTAGAAGACAGAGTAGTTGGTTTTTCTCTAACAAACTTATACTGATATTCGTAACCATCTGTACAAGGTCCCCATTTATTAGCAGAAGCTTCACTTTCACTACTGTACCATCCACCATAAAGACAATCTTTACCACAATCTTTAGGTGTTAAAAAGTTATTACTATCTAAAATACCAGTAGTTTTATTGTCACTTGAATATTTTTTACCAAAAAAATCATTAGGTTTTAATTCTTCTTTACAGTCTTCATCATCACCCAAACACACAGCAAACCTAGTTCCATCCTTTGGACATTTCTTAAACGCATCACCTTCATGCCAATTACCATGTTTTCTAGTTAAAGCTTCATCAAAAACCAATTTAGACCATACAGTTTTTCTTCCACTATAACCTTTTTTACAATCTACAACACCATCATTCTTTTTAAGATATCCTACTTGCATTTTCATAGAACCTTTTGGATAAATTCTTATGTATCGTGCTTCTACGGATTCTCCGAAAACTTTAAGTTTTTGTCCATCAGGTAGATTATCCATGGTTTTATCAAAAACTTGAATGTTGTCACTCCAACTACTTTTGTTTCTACTGTATTGCACTCTAAAACCTTTATCTCTACCTGATACAGAATAAACGATACCTGCTATCATTTCAATATTTCCACTAACAGTTTCAAATTGTAACCAATGTTTACTTCCAGGACAGGACCAATATTTTTCCCCACCTAACATAGGACCAAAATCATTAGGTGAATCTTTATGTGAGCTAGCTATGAATTGTCCTCTAGATAAATAATTATGGGGAAATTTAGGAGTGTTTTCTGCTGTTTGATATTTAAATTCTCCTTCTGCTTTTGGTACCATAATGCTATCGTTAGTATTGTTTGAAAAAACTACTTTTTTATTCTTATAAACTTTGTCCTCTTTTCTATAAACTGGATTACAATCTTTTTTTACTACATTTTTATGTAATTCCCAACCTGGGTTAGGATAATTGATGTCAGATAAATTTTTACACAATCTATATTTCTTCAGTCTATAATCTGTTAGAGGTGGATATTTTTCTTCTGGGATAGTTCTGCCAGGTAATGCATACCAATCTCCACTTTCAAATCCACCGTGAGCTCCTTTTAAAAAGGTATCCTGTACAGCCGTCCTAGATTTAAACTCATAAAACACTTTATTACCTGGACCTTTTACTTGAGACATTGATGGCCATTTGTCATTAATTTCAAATTTTCTTTCACCTTCTTCTTTAATTTCTTTTTCAGTGTATTTATCTTTACAATTCATATTGTTCCAATCTATTACTGACCATGTTCCGGGTACAAATTGTTGATCTTGTGGGCATGCATTTTCTTCATAAGTTCCATTTGAACCTTTTAAATAAGGTTCTTTTTTTTCCATAGGACCTACGCAAGCTTTTCCACCATACTGTGCTTTTTGTTTTATTTCTCTTTTAAATACTTTCTGTGGAGAAGTTCCTCCTTGACCCATAGCGTCCATTTTTACACAATGTTTCCCGTATCTAGGGTGGGATAAGTGAGGATACATAACTTCACTAACTGTTGTTCCTAATCCTTCTATTCTATCAAGTTTCCATTCTCCAAATTCACAATTTATAGGTTGAACTATATTTTCAGTTGGACACTGTTCTTCTTTTTCTTTTATTTCACATGAACCAGTACCTATTGCTGGAACTAAAACAGCTTGTTTAAGTTTTCTTTTATGTTCTTTATTATCACTCCATTTTTTATTTGTACTATCCCACGTGACATCAGCATAAGGGCCTCCGTAAACACCAGGACAGGCTTCGTTAATTTGATAGTATTCTCCATTACCTTGTAAAACACAAGGAGCATTGCATGGAGCATCACCGCATACGAAATCTTTCTTTTCTGGTTCTGGACAAGAAGGTGCACTACTATCTGCTATGACTATTTTTTGTCTTTTTTCGATACCACCATCACATGTAGCATTACATTTTTCAACAACTTTTGGATAGTCATGGCTATAAATACATGTATCGTTACATTTCTTACCTCCTCCCATAACAAATTTAGTATCAGGATCCCTGGTCAATTCTCCTTTATAAATTTCTTGACCTATATCACTTTTTGTAACTTTATTTCCAACCGGGTCTTCAGCAAAAGGTTTACAAGGTTCTTCTATAGTCGGTGGTCCAGGTACACAAAGTTTCCCTTTAGAATTACTTTTTTCTTTGTATTCGATTGCATATTTAGTTTTAGCTCCTTTTTTATAATTAACTCCTCCTTCTGCTCCGCCACAATCTATTTCTTTACCATCTAGTAAGCATTTTTGATAAATTGTACCAAATTTAGTGAAACCTCTGTAGTCTTCTGAATCATCATAGTAAGGTTTCTTCATAAGTACTTCACATTGTGGACAATCGTAGTTATTACACTCCATTTCAATGTCATAAGTTTTACCTTCTTCAGCATTT
>Ga0163109_10002756_pt1 | contig 13586 bp, 7 predicted proteins | sample CRUFie1St13metaG_FD_108704 | JGI IMG/M metagenome (GOLD analysis project Ga0163109, IMG submission 108704) | Marine microbial communities from the Costa Rica Dome - CRUD Field 142mm St13 metaG | ecosystem: Environmental > Aquatic > Marine > Oceanic > Photic zone | place: Costa Rica: the Eastern... | reverse complement strand
TTGCCGCGCGAGCTATTTACAGAAATATCGGTAGGACGCAGGTGCAGAATATCGCTGTATGCCGTTAGGCTTGAGCTAGGAAAACCATGGCTCTTAGCCCAAACATGTTCGCGATTCCAATTGTCTGGGTTGGTGCTTTGACTACCGCTACCGTTGGTAAACTTGCCTTGTGATATGCCTTTGTAGAACAAGATAACGTTATCGGTGTTAGCAGGATCTTCATCAGTGTAAGTGAGTGCTGTCCACACTTCTGAGTAAGAAAGCGTACGATGACCATTTTCAATGATGTTATGCGCCGTGTCTTTTAACGTTTGCGCACTTTCACCGTTTGCAATAGCTGTGTCGAGAGCTGCGTAATAGTCAGATGCAACAAAGTCGCTGGCTAGGTTAACTGCTTCCAAATCAGGGCAGTTAAAACAAGTACCACTTAAGAAAAGAAGTTCATTTGAAGGTTCACCGCCGTTGTCAGGGTCACCGCCAGTATCCCCACCATCGGTAGTTCCATTTCCACTTACTGAAATACTGTCTAAATTGAGATATTCGGTACCCGAGTTGTTAGCCATGGCTACTTTCAGTTCTAAAGTGCTTCCGCTACCTATCGTTTCGGTCAGTGTTGCAGAACCAAAGTCTTCCTGTACCGTATTCGTTGCCCCTTCTGAAAGCGTAATAAGCTCGAATGCGCCACCATCTAATGAGTAAAATACATCGATGTAGTCTGTCGACTCAAAATTTCCACTTTGAGAAAGCACGGCATTTATGGTGATATCACCGGCACCAGATATATCGATAGACTCGCTCAACCAGACTACTTCACCGTCAGTATCACGTGCTTGCATTGCGCCGCTTTCAACACGGAACCAGTCTGAAGTGGCACTTAGCTCACTCGCTGACACGTCTACTGACCAACGATCAACACCTTCAAGATCAACAATTGCTCCCGCTGGGTCTGAGCCAGTTGCGCCCTTGCCTTGCAGTTCATTTGCTTCGAAGTCCTCTTGCCATACTGTATCTGCAGAGGCATTAATAGAAACAACGCCTAACGACAATGCGCCCGCCAACAACGCGTTGACTACTTTAGCTGATTTCCTCAGCTTATACTTTTGTGTGTTACCCTCATGAATCATTTTGCTTTCCGCTTTTTTGTATAAGGAAGGTATAAATTCTTATACATACGTATATACAGCAAGCACTTAATAAAAATAATAATATAAACGTCACAAACGTTAAAAATCAGAAACTTAGACGTTTAAAATAAACTTACTTATTGATTAACTCTGCTGAACTTTGGTACAGGGAAAGTTGATTTGTCACAATGCGTAAATGTTTCAGCTTTGAAATATTTTAGTGACTCGCCGTGGTGCATGTTACAGTTTTATGCACAAAAAAAGAGCGCCTAGTGGACGCTCTTTCAATCATAACTTTAGGACAAAAAGCGCTGGGTAAACGCCTTTTCGTTGTTGCCTATAACTGCTCGTTTAAGAAGGCGTTAAAGTCTGCCTGAAATGCAGATTTCAGCCGCATACACTGTTGAGACTCGTCCTGCATAATTTCGACACCGCGTGCCATTCCTTGATAGGTCTCGCTAATTGGCGCGTAGAACGCATTGGCCATTTCTAAGTTTTCAGCCGAACAGGTTGTTGAAACAAATTCCGGCATTCTGCTTACATGGTAATCAGGCATTTTTGCTAGTAGCGCGTCTTTATTCTTACTAAGCCACTCGTACAATAGCGTATGATCGTCTAAGTTACGTGCTACTCTCACCACCATATACATGGTATTTGCAGGCGTAATATCATCGGTAAGCGCTAAATCTAACATTTTAAAGACGGTCGCTTTGTCTTCAAAGTACATCGAATACACCAGCGTGCTTTTCACATTTGGCAACTGTGCTTTTTTAAAAGCCTCTACAATTGTATTAAACCATGTGCCCTGCTCGCCTTGTTCACTATTTCGCGTAGCAATTTCAATTGCTGTACCGGCAATACCGGAAGGAACACTGCTAGTATCTGCAAGGTACTGTTTCGCTATTTTAACGCTTTGTTCAACAAGTTGATCATTGTTCGAATGAGTACCCAGTAAGCTGTATATCTGGTTACGCAGGCGAATGACATCTGCGTTATCCTGCTCACTTTGAGACAAGGTTAGCTTGTTTAACAAAGGCATATAATTTTGATTTAGAAGCTTTGCATAGGCGGCTTTATTGTCTTCATTTACTAAATAACTAAACTCAGCTAACACGCCAACAGCCGCACGAATGACCGCAGGGTCATCATCTTTTGCCAAGCTATTAAGAACCTTCATCACGCTGTCTACACCTACTTGATCTGCGTTTAACAGCGCCTGGTAGTTGTATAGCACATTTTTCTTTTCACGCTTATTTAGCGCATCAATGTTGTTTAGCAGTGCGTTTAGCTGAGCTGGTTCAATTGACCAACGGAAGTAACCTGTTGCATTGTCATTAGGGTATACCCAGTCTGCTTCAGCAAGCTGAGGTAAAACTGTGGTTTCTTTATCAATAAAAACCACTTCGTTTAGTATTTTTCCGTTTGATTGATAAGTCAGCTTTAATGGAACTGCCCATGTCTTATCTTCCACGGTCGCGCCTGCAAGGTGAAAACGGGACTGGGTTAATTTGCCATCTTTTGAAATATGAATAAGTGGGTAGCCCGGCTGTTCCAAGTAGGCTTTCATCATGGCGCTTAAGTTGAAATCGGACACTTCATCTAGAGCGCGCCACAAATCGTCTGCTACGGTATTACCCCAAGCATGGGTATTCATGTAGTTTTGAACGCCTTCACGAAACTTTTCTGTACCAATTAGCGATTCAATCATTTGTAAAATTGATTCACCTTTTGAGTAGTTCAAGCCCAACCCATCCATCACATCTGGCTGACTTTTCACTACCTTTTTAACAGGTTTCACCGTGGGACTAGCATCTGCACCAAATGCTCCCTCTTGCACTATGCGATCGGCGTAGTTCAACTCTGGATACAAGGTTTTCATGGTATGACTTGCAGCCCAAGACGCAAACGCTTCGTTCAGCCATAGGTCATCCCACCACGCCATTGTTACCAAGTTGCCAAACCATTGGTGAGCAAGTTCATGCGCAATAACATTTAGCGGTCGTGAACGCTCCGTGACGCTTGGGTTATCTTCTAGCAGTAACAAACTATCGCGATAGGTAATTAAACCTACGTTTTCCATTGCACCGTGGGTAAAGTTGGGTACGGCAACAAAATCCATTTTTTTATAGGGGTACTTGATACCAAAAAAATCTTCTAGCGAGGCTAGGATTTCTGGGATGTGTTTGATAACAAATTTGGTTTTATCGGCATACCCTTTTGGAACGTATATTTTTCCTGGCACCGACAGCCCAGAAATTTCAGCACTATCAAAGGGCCCTACGGTATAGGCAATAAGATAAGTCGGCATGGGCTTAGTTTTTTCAAACACTACGGTTTTAATCCCGTTTTCCACTGTCACCTTTTCAACAGGTGTATTACCCACAATTTCCTGATGTTCAGGAGAACTGATGGTCATTTGATAAGGAATTTTGAAGTTTGGCTCATCAAAACTTGGAAACGCTTTTCGCGCATGCATATCTTCAAACTGGGTAAATATATAGTTGGTCTCTTCAAAACGTGACAGATACATGCCATCTGAAGACGTGTTCACTTTCCCTTCAAACGTAATCTCTAACGTATACTTCCCAGGCGCAATCTCATCTTGCGATTCGCCCCAATTGATGTCGTATTCTCCAATCGTAACATTTAGAGGAAAGCTGCTGCTTCCAGACACTAAACGCGCAGAAGTTACGGTCAAATCTTGCTGATAAAAGCCCACTTTCTTAGTTGGGGTTTTAACCGTTACATCAATATTCGTTTTTCCAGAATATGTAGGGTTATCAGGGTCGATATTTAAGTGAATGCGTTGAAAAGTGGGAGCGATTGTTGACGGTAAGCGGTATTCAACATCAGCAAGTGTCTTTTTCGCGGGTGATACGACTGCAGATGCAGTTTGCGCTTCTTGCGCCACTACTGCCGTTGTCGATAGCGATGTGAATGCAAAAACACTCGCAACCACACCAGCTAGTGTAGATAGTTGTTTCATTATGGTTTATCCATGTTATGGGAAAATCCCTATATTCATCCATGGGTAAGAATAAATATCAAAAAGGGCCTTAGCAATCTAAAGCCCTTTTGGCATTGGTTCAAATTGTTACTATTCATGTCAACCGCAAGAATTGTGCATTTCAGCGTACATTGACTCTGGCGATTTATCTTGTTTCTGCTTCGCTGCCTGCTGACAGCTAAGTCGATTGAATAAGCCAGTAACTCTAGAAATGGTATCGTCGCAACTGCATTTGCATTTGCTTAACTTGCTGAACTAAGGCTTCACAGTTATCTACCACTTCTTTTGCATAGGTAGTATTGGCATTGCCCACCTGTTGAATACTGCTTACCCCTTTATTCACATCGTTAGCAACTTCTGTTTGTCCTTCAGCCATTGTGGCAGCGTCTCGATTTAACGTTGTGATGCGTGCAACAGCGTCAAGCGCCTGCTTTAACGAATCGCCAGCATGTTTTGTGGTGTCCACGGTTTTATAGGCGGTTTCTTTATTTTGCTGCATTTTTTCAGAAGCCACGCGGCTACCTTGCTGAAGGCGTTCAATCATATTGCGAATTTCTTCCGTGGAAGACTGCGTTCTGCTTGCTAGCGAGCGGACTTCGTCAGCGACAACGGCAAAGCCACGTCCCTGCTCACCAGCGCGAGCCGCTTCAATAGCTGCATTGAGCGCAAGTAGATTCGTTTGCTCTGCGATATTCCTGATAACTTCCATTACACCGCTAATTTCTTCACTTGCCTGAGCCAACTCAGTGATAACCTGTACTGACGCGTCCACATCGCTTGCCTGAGACTGGATGTCTTTAATGGTTTGCGCCAGAACGCTTACGCTGTTTCGCGTATCTTGATCGGCAGCGTGTGCCGCTTCACTTGAACTGCGAATGGTTGACGACACAGTTTGTGCATTCTGCTGCATTAATGAAATGGCGTTATTAATTGACTCCGTTTCTCGGCTAAGTTGTGAAACGGTATCTTTGGATTGCAACGCTGTTGCATTTAACCTTTCTGACTTTGCTAGCATGTGGTCGGTGGCTTCGTCCACACTCTGCAACGTGTCTTGTAACTGGCTAAGAAGCCCATTAAACGCTCTTGCCATGGTGCCAAACTCGTCGCTTCTTGATGCCTGAAAACGGAACGTTAAATCTCCCTCACCAGAAGACAAGTTGTTTACTACCCCAATGAATTCTTCAAGTGGCTTGCCAACAATATACTTAACGAGCAACCAAATGGTGATCAAAATTCCCACGCTCGCCAATACGATTTTAAGTACAACAACCAACACAGAGCTTCGAACCATAGCCGATTTTTCTGACGTCGACGCCACTAATATAATATCGTACCCCCAAGGCGAAAACGGTACCACTTCTACAACCCAGTCATCATTAGGTTGAAGGGCGTCGGCCACCTGCCGATCATTCACATGTGCGGAATGCATGCGAATGTTACCTTTTGCATCACGAAGGGCAACAAAGCCTTCTTTTAGCACGTGACTTTGCTTAATGGCTTGCTCTAAAACGTTAAGGTCGGCTGAGTATCCCACATACCAGATGCCCACAACGTCACCGCTGCTGTTAAACATTGGCTCGTAACCTGTTAAATAAGGGCTACCCAAAATATCAACCGCACCGTAATACGCTTCCTGCTGATTAATCTTTTTGATCGCCTTGCCATCAGGGGCCAACTTAGTGCCAATCGCCCTCTCGCCATTTTTAATGACATTGGTACTCACGCGAATATAGTCGTCTCCTGTTTTACTAAAAAGCGTGGCGGTGCCTCCCATTACGCTTGTCAGGTTATCGACCAAGTCGAATGTGTTAGCTTGCTCCGCATTGCCCAACCTTAGCTGCCGAGCCTGCGTATTTTTAACGGTAACAATATCGGTTTGATTGGGTTCACCGATTGCCTCACCTCGTTGCTTAAGCAACGCCATACTGCTTTTGACGCGTTCAAGCATGATAGAGTCAGTCACAGTAAGAATATTCACTAAACGATCGGCGGTGTTCTTCTTTTGCTCTTGAACAAGGTTTGAAACATTTGAGGAAGTGGTGATAACCGTTGCCACGGCAACAATTAAAGCGAACAAAGCGATAACAGCAGAAATAGAAAATAGAAACTTTCTTTGAATGGACATTTATCATCTCGATATGTAGACGTTTAATACAAAGCCATTCCGTTGCGCTTTCTAACCTCGGCCTTAAATTTTTTTACCAAACAGCACAACGGCTTGAGGCAGCAATCCCTTTATATTAATTTAGGCAAAAATTACGTAAGAGCAAATTATCCAAACGTTTATATTTTAAAAAAGTTGTCCAATTAACAACCGATTATCAGTCTGTGCTACTTCATGGTCACCTTTGTGCCAACAATTTTCAGTGCCGGTGCACCTCGAATTAAGGCATTCCTTGCAAACTGTCCGTGACAAGAAGGACATATTCCTTCTTCATGAGTAAAGTCCTCAACTATTCTCTCTTTAAAGCATTTAACCAACGCGCCTTTGCCGCCTTTTCGATATTTAAATAGCTGGAATTTGCACTTGGAGCAATAAATTTGCACGGTTCTGACCGGCCCTTTTGCATTAGGTTTTGCCATAATTTCTCTTTGTATGTTTTAGGATCCTTCAAATTTCACCTTTTGTCGAAATGCGACAAATTGTAAATCTCGGTTATACTTTCGTGAGGGCGCGTCGCCCTTGGGTACAAACCACTAGCATGCTTGCCTCGATGTTAGCGAGTTAAGAACGAAGGTAATATCAATGAAGATAGTTGCAGCCCTGTGCTTTTTAATGTCTGCGCCGATTTATGCCGGTACAGCCGTGATAATAAATGCCAACAACAATTCTGGGATCGATATCGATACCGTCAAGAAAATATATCTGGGAAAAGTAAAAGCATTTCCCGATGGAAGTCGCGCAATTCCCCTTACCTTCGAACAAGGTAATAATATCAGAGACGCTTTTAATAATAATGTGCTTGGAAAATCTGAATCACAATACTCTGCATTCTGGTCGAAGCTTGTGTTTACTGGCAGAGGCACACCGCCTGAAATGATAGCAACTGAGGATGAGATGTTAAATCTTGTCGCGACCAACCCCAATACCATAGGTTTTGTGGATGAAGGTAAAGTTGATGGCACGGTAAAAGTTGTTGGTACATTTTAGGGCCTGCTGTTGTTTAATATTCAGCAAAGACCAACAAGCCCTGTTTATTTAAACTAGGAACAATTGGCGACGCCTTGTCCAAATGCGTCGCCCTTTTTAGGCGTCTAGCTTCAATCAGGAAGTGTCGAAAGATAGTTAATGTTTGCAAAAGCCATTATGACATCTTTGGCGAAGTCGACCCTAGGATGACGAAGCGCTCCCTTTTTCCACACTAAATAAACATCGTTTTCTGGGCCTGGCTTGCCCAGCGCGACCAATTCGCCTTTTGCAATACCTTCTTTACATAAGTAGTCAGGCAAAACGGAATAACCAATTCCCGCTTTGATAATACTACTTATTGCTCTTATATCGGGGCAAACAGCCGCGACAGGCGACTCACACGCGGCATTAAATACCTCCGAAAAGTATCGCCGAACAAGCGGTAACTGTTCATCATACGTCACTACTTTATGTTGGTTGAGTAGCGCTGCCGATATTTCTCTTTCTCCCAGCAACTTTCCCTGCACACGGTTCATCACTAAGATTAAGCGCTCTTTATCCAACTTCTGATATTCATACATCGCGTCAGTGGGCTCAGAGGCCGTAATGGCAAGCTCCGCTACATCGTTTTCCAACAAATGATAAATATTACTTTTGTTGCCGGTATGGATCACTAAATTCACTTTATCGGCCTGAAGCAAGTTAGCGAGTGCCGGACCTGCCACCAGACTGAGGTACTCCGCAGGCCCTGCAAGGTGTAACGTGCCGTGATCGGTGGAAGCACGACTGCGAATAGAAGCCACTTTCTGCTCTAACGTATCAATGTGACTGGCGACCTGCAGCGCCAAGTCATCAGCGATAGCCGTTGGCTCAACGCCTCTCGCTTTTCTTATGAACAACTCTTTACCGACAATATTCTCCATGGCTTGTATGTGAGAAGTGACCGCTGGCTGAGACATATGAAGGCGAGCTGCAGCACGTGTAATGTTGCCGCTTCGATAAACTTCTACAAAGGTTTTTAACTGTGTTAAGTAAGACATAATCCCTACCCATCAGATTTTTGATGACTCATCACAATTTATCTGACTTCTCGATGTAAGCCAACCTCTCTAAGATACACGCACTTTCTAATGCGACAGGAGCTGCACATGAAATCAGCATCATCAATTTTATCGCTCGCCATTATTGCGGGTTTATCACAGTCGGCCTATGCGGCAGACGTTAAAGCTGCGAATGCCAGTAAAGGCGAAATACTTGTACTACTTTCAAGTGAAAATGTAATGCAGCTTGCAGATGGCAAAACAGAGCCTACAGGCTATTACCTTAACGAGTTTGGTGTGCCGGCAAAAGCATTGGTAGACGCAGGCTACAAACTGGTATTGGCCACGCCAAAAGGCAATGCGCCATCTGTAGATAAAAAGTCAGTAATACCGCAATACTTTGATGGCGGCGAATCGCAAATGCGAGACATTCAAACGTTTGTAGCGTCAATAGAAGGCATTGATGACACGCTGTCATTGAGCGAAGTGATTGGACAAGGGCTAGAAGAGTTTGAAGGCGTATTCATTCCAGGCGGTCATGCACCGCTTATCGACCTGGCAAACAATCCTCAAGTGGGTGAAATTTTGTCTCACTTTCACAGTGAAGGAAAACCTACTGCCGCTATCTGCCATGGCCCAATCGCCTTACTTTCTGGGCAATCTAACCCGCAGGCATTTGAACTGGCATTGAAATCCGGTGAGCAAGCCTCATCTGAGAGTTGGATTTATGATGGCTACAAAATGACAATCTTCTCCACACCGGAAGAGGCCTATTTTGAAAGCACGTTAAACGACGCAACGTTATTGTACTACCCAGCAGACGCCATGGCGCAAGCGGGTGGCAAGATGGAATTCAAAGAAATGTGGGCGCCCAATGTAGTAGTAGACCGTGAGCTTATTACAGGCCAAAACCCGTTTTCTGATGAACTGTTAGCTGAAAAGCTTTTACAACAGTTAAATTCACAATCTAATTAAGGACAGGCAACACTATGCTTAATTTTACGTTTAAGAATCAAACCGAAATTTTGTTCGGCAAAGGGCAACTAAGTGAAGTGTCTTCACGTTTGCCGAAACAAGCAAAAGTCCTCTTCCTCTACGGTGGCGGCTCAATTAAGAAAAATGGTATTTACGATAAAGTAACGACTGCACTAGCAGGTGCTGAAATTATTGAATTTCAGGGTGTTGAACCAAACCCAGAATTTGAAACACTGATGAAAGCTGTGAATGTCGCCCGTGAAAATGACGTGAACTTCATTCTTGCGGTTGGCGGTGGAAGTGTTATTGATGGCGCGAAATTTGTAGCTGCTGCCGTTAACTTTGCAGGCGATCCGTGGGACATACTTGTTAAAGGTGCAGCATTTGAAAATCCATTACCTATTGGCGCAGTACTTACTTTACCTGCGACAGGGTCTGAGAGTAACGGTAACTCGGTAGTAAACAGAAAAGAAACGTCGCAAAAACGCGCGTTTTCTTCTGAAACAGTTCAGCCTGTTTTTGCCGTACTCGATCCTGAGTTCACCTATTCACTACCACCACGTCAAGTATCGAACGGCGTGGTTGATGCTTTTGTTCACGTGATTGAGCAATACCTTACCTACCCTGTAAACGCACCGCTTCAAGACCGCTTTGCAGAAGGAATTTTACAAACCTTAGTTCAAGAAGGCCCTAAAGCGTTAGCGACGCCTGAAGATTACGATGTGCGTGCAAACGTAATGTGGTCAGCAACAATGGCGCTTAACGGATTAATCGGCAAAGGTGTACCGCAAGACTGGGGCACTCATATGATAGGTCACGAACTTACTGCGTTACACGGTTTAGATCACGCCGTGACCCTAGCAATTGTTCTACCGTCGTTAATGTTCGTGCAGCGTGACAAAAAGCAGGAAAAAATTCTGCAGCTAGGTGAGCGCGTGTTTGGCATTCAGGAAAATGACAAAGAAAAGGCCATCGACTTAACCATAAAAGCGGTTCAGGACTTTTTTGAAACTATGCAGGTTAAAACCCGCCTGTCAGACCACAACATTGAAAAGTCTGCCATTGATGGACTAATCGAGAACCTTGAACGCAACGGCTTAACAGCGCTTGGCGAGCATGGTGACATCGACCTTGCTAAAGCCCGTGAAATTCTAACTCTTGCGGCATAACCCCTAGATTTTAAAGCACTCAGCCTTCGCTGAGTGCTTTTGTGTTTATTTAAAAAGAGAGAAATATGACTGCACTATTTGAACAATTTTCGTTAAAAGACGTGACGCTTCGCAATCGTATTGCTGTGCCTCCTATGTGCCAATACTCTGCAGAAGATGGGTTTACAAATCAGTGGCATGAAGCAAACTACCAGTCATTTGCCCGAGGCGGTGCTGGATTGGTTATCGTTGAGGCAACCGCCGTCTCGCCAGAAGGACGCATCACGCCAAATTGCTTAGGTATTTGGAAAGATGAACACGTTAGTGGCTTAAAAAATGTTGCTGATCGTATAAAAAGCCAAGGCGCTGTTGCTGGAATTCAAATTGCACATGCAGGGCGCAAAGCGAGTGCTAACCGCCCTTGGGAAGGTGATGACCACATTCAGCCAAGTGAAGAAAAAGGGTGGCAGCCTATTGGACCTTCGGCAGAAGCCTTTGGGGCACACTTACCTGTTACGCCTACAGAAATGACCAAAGCCGATATTGAGCGCGTTAAGAGTGACTTTGTGAAAGGTGCCCAGCGCGCGCTTGAAGCTGGATTCGAGTGGCTTGAACTGCATTTTGCCCACGGTTATTTGGCTCAAAGCTTTTTCTCGAAGCACGCCAATAAGCGTACCGACGAATACGGCGGTGATGCGCAAGGCCGTGGTCGATTCTTACTTGAAACACTGAGCGCAGTGCGCGCGGTTTGGCCTGAAAACCTACCGCTTACCGTACGCTTTGGCGTTATCGAATACGATGGTGATGACGAACAGACGTTGAGCGAGTCTATCGAACTTGTAAAACAGTTCAAAGAAATTGGTACTGATTTCGTTAGCGTTAGCGTTGGCTTTAACACGCCTGATGCGAATATTCCTTGGGGCCCGGCTTTCCTTGCTCCAATTGCTAAAAAGGTACGTGATGAAGCCGGGATCCCGGTTGCTACAGCGTGGGGAGTAGACACACCAGAGCTCGCCAACGATACCATTGAAAACCAACAACTTGACGTTGTTATGGTAGGTAGAATGCATCTTACTAACCCACACTGGTCTTACTTTGCAGCGAAAAAGCTAGGCGTTGAAAAACCATCTTGGGTAATGCCTGCACCATATGCACACTGGTTGGAGCGTTACGCACCATCAGACGAAAGGTAGTTATTGACTTTACGGGCAGCAGTGTTTTCGAGCACTGCTGTGTTTTTCCTCGTCTTTTGCCAATAACGTATAACGTTGCGTCTCTGCACTTGCTTTTTTCCAAGTTAGGTTTAAGGTTGCTATAAACCTCCTTCAAGATTTGGAAGAATGCAGGTTAAAGATTTTTTTTCCTCATCAGCAAAGCTTGCTGATCTAACGTCACTCCGAAGGCGCCGTGTCATTCAAATAAGCGCGGTAACAGGCTTCGGGCTTTTCGCTTCGTCTCTGGTCGCGAGAGGCATAACTTTTGATATCTTTTTACTGGGCTTGTTCTCATTAATCGTCACTGGCTCGCTCGCATACAAGTATTACGTTACCACCAGCAGTTACCTACTTTTAGGCGCTATGTCGTCAATGCTGTTTGCCCTATCCGCAACAGGTGCAGGCGTATTTGATATCGCCATGATTGGCTACCCTGGCGTCATCATATTTGCGGCTTTATTAGGTGGAATTGCCCTATTTGGCACCGTTTTATCTTTAGTGCTTCTACAGTGCATTACGCTTACGTGGTTGATAATGCACGATGTGGTAACACCAAACCCGCCTATTTTGAGCTGGTCTCATGTGCTTTTCATCATGGTTATTTACGTTATTACGGGCTTCAGCGTTTTTATTTTGATACAGGATATTCGTCGGCTTATGCAGTCACTGCAGCAAGAGGTGTCTAAAGTTGAGCAAAATAGAGCACATATCCAGCACTTAGCACATCACGATCCGCTCACAAACTTGCCAAATAGGATTTTGGGCGAGCGACTTTTCAACGAAAAGCTACGAGAGAGTGAAGAAAAAGGGCTTCAGCTCGCGCTGCTGTTCATAGACTTAGACAACTTTAAACCCGTGAATGACGCTCTTGGCCATGCTGCGGGCGATCGGTTTCTTCAAAAAATATCTCAAACCATCACCGACCACCTATCCACAAAGCAAAGTTTAATACGCTTCGGTGGCGATGAGTTTATTGTGTTGGCGCCAGAAATATCAGACAAATCTGAAATCGATGATTTATGTAAGAACTTAATTACGTGGTGTTCGAACGAGTTCGAAGTACTGCAAACCAAAGTGGTAGTCTCGGGTTCAATTGGTGTAGCACAAGCGCCTTATGACGGAATTAAATTTAAACAGCTGTGCCGAAAAGCAGATATTGCAATGTACGAAGCGAAACGCAACGGTAGAAATAGATACGAATACTATGACGTTCGCTTTGACGAAGAAAACGATGAAAAATTCACACTTATTCAGCGTTTACGCCCGGCCGTACAGGCCAATGAATTCGAAGTGTACTACCAACCGTTGATAGACCTTGCCTCTAACAAGGTTCAAGCAGTAGAGGCGCTTTTGAGATGGCCTCAGAAAGACGGATCAATGATATTCCCCGACAAGTTCATACCTTTAGCGGAAAGCAGTGGCCTGATCATCCCTCTTGGTGCGTGGGTGTTAAACCAGGCTTGTGAATTTTGCGCTAAACAGCATGAAAACGGTCATACTAATCTTACGGTTGCCGTAAACTTATCCTTTGCACAATTCAAAGATGGTACGCTCCCCGCTGTCGTTGAGCAGGCTTTGCAAAATTCACAATTAGCACCGCAATTTTTAGAGCTGGAGCTAACTGAAACCATACTCGCGGATGAAAATGGCACCACTGGCGAACAACTCGAAGCCATTAAATCGTTAGGCGTGCACTTTGCTATTGATGATTTTGGTACCGGTTACTCTAATTTAAATTATCTACAGACATTTAGCGCTCGCAAACTCAAAATAGACCGCATTTTTATCAACACCTTAGGCATTGGGGAAAACGACGCACCTTTAGTTGCAGCAATAATCAGCATTGCCGACAGCCTTGGCATGAAAGCGGTAGCTGAAGGTATTGAAAGTAAACCCGCTTTAGAAAAGCTAATAAAAATGGGATGTGACTTGGGGCAAGGCTATTATT
>Ga0163109_10002755_pt1 | contig 13589 bp, 12 predicted proteins | sample CRUFie1St13metaG_FD_108704 | JGI IMG/M metagenome (GOLD analysis project Ga0163109, IMG submission 108704) | Marine microbial communities from the Costa Rica Dome - CRUD Field 142mm St13 metaG | ecosystem: Environmental > Aquatic > Marine > Oceanic > Photic zone | place: Costa Rica: the Eastern... | reverse complement strand
TGACAATATTGAAGCCTCGCTACTGAACCAATCACTTTCATTGGATACCGATCAACTAGAAGAAATTGGCTACTTAATCAAAAAATTAAGCATGGCACAAAGTAAACTTGCATTCGCGGAAGCGACACAGACTGTGATGAATCATCTACATCCAAACTTCTCAGCTGAACCAGCAATAGAAAGAATAAAGGCCAGCCAACCAGCAGCAAAAAAAGTTTGTCTACATTTGACCAAAATAAATAAAATCAATAAAATCGACGGATTCAACAGCACACAGTGTGAGACAATACTTCAATCAAATATCATCAACCAAGCATTTGATGAGAAGATCAACACCTTTGAAAAATCATTACATGCCCACATGGATGATCAAGCATTAGAAACGCTACTGAAAAAAACTATGTATATGCAAAATCATACCAAAATGATCGCTGAAAGTATGAAAAGCATCGCACAGGAATTGAAAGCAATGGAAAACTTCCAGGCATCCCTGAATCAAGCGCGAAAGCAAAAACTGGCAGAGATCCTGTCTGCAAGCGAAAAGTTTGATGAAACGGTCTACAAAAAAGTATTACAAAAGGTCTCGCAACTATCCAAAGAGATTATCGCCAGTAAAAACATGGAGATTACAGCCTTACAAGTACTTGAGACGCTTGTCCAGAATACAGCAACAGTCTGGCCAAAAAAATGGGAACATCTTGATAATGTCTCTCAAAACAGCATCAAAGCGCTTGAAAAAATCATCATCAAAATCGCTGGCCAATACCTCAATGAATCATGGAGTCAGATGATTGCTGTACCATACAATGAGGAACTTCGAAACACATTCCCTTTTAATGAAAAGAGTAAAAGCAACGCTAGTCTCGATACATTCCATGATTTCTTTTCCAGTCAGGGAATCATCAGCACATTTCATAATAAAAACCTTTACCCTCTAATCAACACTCACAAAGAAAATGGTCACGAATGGAAAACGCTCCACGGGCACAAGCTACCATTCAACAAAAACATCCCCTCTTTTATTATGGGAAGTCATATCATCCAAAAAATGTACTACCCAAATAACTCGCCTGCACTATGGTTTGAAGGTGTGCTTCGATACCGATATGCCAGTGACCAAATCGAGTCCATCGATATCATACAAGATAACTCTAAACAAACCCTGTTAGTAAAACAAACAAGTCCGATACATATCAAATGGCCACATGCAAAAGAACGCTTTGCTCTTGCCATCAAGTTGAAAAATGGAGAATCAGTAACACTTGCACAAGAAAGTGGCGATTGGGCAATGGTCAAATTTCTGATGATGAACGCCATTAAATCACCCAATGAAAGAAGTAAAATCATAAAAATCAAACACTACAATCATCATGTAGAACTAGAGTTCGAGAGTCAAAATACGATGACCCCACTATCTGCGAACATGCAAAGTTTTTTTCAAGTGCCCGAAAACATTTTTCAAGACAAGTCAAGTTAGTGACTGAAAATCTTAACAGCGGATAAGCATTCAATGATAGCATACGAAGATTTAGTATTGAGCATATCTCGACTGTGTGCATTTCATTATTTAATTAAAAATCGTCGCTTCGCTTGGCCGCTAACGCTATGCATTACCCTATATAAGATCTTTATTCTTTACCAAGTTAATCTCAAAATTCTGGCCTTGAGTAAATGCATCAATCTAGCGATAGGATCTATGGCATGGAACAGATGGTATCAACAAGACCAATCAGGAACAAATATGCCATCTAGCATTCTCAATCGCAGTCAACTAAGATTTATTTGGGCATTGTGCTTAACTTTTATCATCATACATCATTTTCACATGACAGCACTCGGCATGGAGAACATAACTGCTATCCTCAGTACGCTAGGCTATTGCCTAGCAGCCTATCGGAAACGAGAATGTTGGACAGCGTGGGTGATTTATGATTGTTTCATATTGTGTATTTTCATCGAAAAAGAACTTTATATGAGCGCACTCACAACATGTCTTTATTTCCCCATTGGGTTGATTGGCAACATCCAATGGAAAAAACAAAGTCGATTGGCTGGCAACACGAAACACATGACCAACAAACAAATCTCCTCATATCCATAACTAATGGGCCAGCAGTGTAGGAAGACATTGAAAATAAGCAAAGTATATGCTACATTCCCATCTACGATAAACAGGTCAGTACATGCAAACAGCCATCACACCAACACGCAAAGATAACTACCCACAGTGGTACCAAGAAGTCATTATTGCCGCTGATCTTGCACAACTGTCTCCTGTCAGAGGATGCATGATCATCAACCCATGGGGCTATGCCATATGGGAAAAAATCCAGAGAAATCTTGACGATGAGATCAAAGCTCGCGATCATGAAAACATCTATTGCCCACTATTGATGCCGCTCAGCCACATAGAAAGAGAGTCTGAACACATCGATGGGTTTGCAAAAGAATGCGCAGTTGTCACCCACAGTAAATTAAAAAAGAATGATGATGGCAATCTTGTACCTGCCTCACCACTGGAAGAACCACTCATTATCCGACCTACCTCTGAAATGATTATAGGTGATGTTTTTGCTCAGAGAATCCAATCACACAGAGATTTACCAGTGTTATTGAACCAATGGGCTAATATCATGCGCTGGGAGATGCGCACACGCATGTTTCTCAGAACATCTGAATTCCTATGGCAAGAGGGCCACACTGCCCATGCAAACGCAAATGAAGCACAACAGCATAGTCAAGAAATGCTACAGTGTTATTATACATTTTGCAAAGACTATCTCGCTATCCCAGTTGTTACTGGAGAAAAGTCCAAAAATGAAAAATTCCCTGGAGCCGAGATAACCTATACCATTGAAGCCATCATGCAAGACAAAAAAGCCCTACAAATGGGAACATCTCACTACCTAGGACAAACATTCTCCAAAAGCTGTCAAATACAATTTCAAGACGCTAATAAAAAGCTACAATATGCCTACACGACCTCGTGGGGAGTGACCACACGATTGATTGGTGGGCTCATCATGACCCATGCGGATGATGATGGCCTAATCTGCCCCCCCAATATTGCCCCCTACCAAGTCGTGATCATTCCAATCTATAAAAAAGATCAGCCAAGCGATCAACTACTAAGTTATTGCAAAAAAATTCAAAAATCAGTTCAATCCAAATCATTTAAACATGCCAAAATCCGGGTCAAAGTTGATATGAAAAATAAAAAACACGGTGAAAAAAAGTGGAGCTGGGTTAAAAAAGGAGTACCCATTCGTATTGAAGTTGGACAAAAAGAACTTGAGAACCAATCCGTATGTCTCAGTCTTCGTATCGAAGATACACGGACCAAACATCAACTAAGCGAAGCTGAGCTACTCAACGAAGTCGAAAGCCTTCTCAATAAAACGCATGATGAACTTTACCAGCGAGCCAGTGCGAGGCTAGAGGATGGCGCTTGCCCACTGCTGGAATCAAGTGAAGCTGTACGAGAACACTTCTGCACAGAGAACCCTTCACCAGCACTGATTTATTGGTGCGATAACGACAAGATTGAACAGCAGTTACAAGATGACTACAAAGTCAGCATTCGTTGTTATCCAGATGCTCATATTTTCCCCCATCCGACAGAGAGCAAAAGTCTGTTTGATGGTCAGAAAAAAGGTCGGCTTGCACTCATAGCAAAAGCCTACTAGAAAGATAAGGATGCCCAATGTCATTACCAATCTTATACAGCTTTAAACGCTGTCCTTATGCAATCAGAGCACGCATGGCGCTTGCCTTTGCCCAAATTGATCATATTCATCGCGAAATTGATCTCAAAAATAAACATCCCATATTTCTTGAAACCTCCCCCAAGGGAACCGTACCTGTCTTAGTCAACAAAGATGAAGACCTTCTACTAGATGAAAGCTATGACATTGTTTACCACGCCTTGTCACAACGACAGCCAGACCACTGGGCACCTATCAACGTGCTCGACCACAAAGACAGTCTAGACTGGTTAGATGAACTACAGACATCGTTCATACCAGCAGTACGGCGAATCAAATACGCCATGCCGCCAGACAGCATAAACCAAGCGGACCAGATCCAAGCAAATGCGTTTTTAAAAAAGCTCAATATCATCCTAAGATCACAAAACACGCTTTACAAAAATCCATCCATCATTGACATTTTACTATTCCCCAATATCAGACAGCTAACCATCCATGACCCAACGTGGACTAAAAAATACGCCTTGAGCGGCGTTGAGCGATGGATATCATTTTGGTGTAATCATCAGGTCTTTAAAAAAATCTTTGTCACTCAACCAGTCTGGGATGAGCAACAAACGCCCATAGAAATCCTTCATGACAAGGACTGACACTGTTTAGACTGATGAATAACATAATGCAGCCACGCCTGCTTGTCTTGATCAAGAGAACATAGCCCCTGTTGAAACAACAACCATTGCTGTAAGTCCATGTCGTTTTGTGACAACAGCCATTGGTGAAGGCCTTTCTGTTGTTGACTGAGTCGATGGTAGCATTGTGTGAAAAATGGCATCAAAATAAGATCAAGCTCAAGCAATCCTCGTCGACTTCTCCACTCTACAGTTCCATCTGGCCAAAGTTCGCAAGGTGAGGTAAACATGGTCACATGATCTCCCAGCTAACCATTCATGACAACTTCATTGGTATGGTTGTCAAAACGAACATACTCTCCAAGATAACTCAGTCGCACAGTACCTATGGGACCATTACGCTGTTTACCAATAATAATTTCAGCAGTACCTTTGTCTGGGCTATCACTATGATAAACTTCATCGCGATAAATAAAGGCAATGACATCAGCATCCTGCTCAATTGATCCACTCTCTCGTAGATCTGAATTCACTGGACGACGGTCTTGGCGACTTTCTAAGCTTCGGTTGAGCTGAGATAAAGCAATAAGAGGGACATTAAGCTCCTTTGCAATCAATTTTAAAGAACGAGAAATCTCAGATATCTCCTGTACTCGATTATCTCTAAGCTCCGGCACCCGCATCAACTGCAAATAATCAACAACAATAACACCTAAATCACCATGCTCTCTTGCAATTTTACGAGCCTGGGACCGAAGTTCTGATGGAGAAATACCACCCGTGTCATCAATAAAAATTGGCGCCTCTGACAACAAGCCGATAGCAGATGTCATTCTAGGCCAATCTTCATCCTTAAGCTTTCCAGTTCGTATTCGCTCTTGTTTAATGCGACCCAATGATGAGAGCATCCTCATGACAATGGACTCACTTGGCATCTCCAGACTAAAAAATAACGATGGTTTCTTAGTCGCGATCGCCACATATTCACAGATGTTACCACCAAAAATCGTCTTACCCATTGACGGTCGACCCGCAATGATAATCAAATCTCCTGGCTGTAATCCTGCTGTCATCTTATCAAAGTCTCGATAGCCAGTTGGCGCTCCGGTCATTGTTTGTCCAGAGTGATACAATTGATCAATCCGCTCAGTTGTTTTGGCAAGGATATTACCAATAGGCTCCATAGCACTCTGACGCCCTCTGGTATTTGAAATAGAGAAGATATCAGCCTCAGCCTGTTGCAAGAGCTCATCAGGCGTACGACCCTCTGGGTGATACACAGAATCAACAACTTTTGTAGCAACCTGCTGTAAAGATCTAAGAACTGCCTTATCATGAATAATAGAAGCATAAGCAGATACGTTACCACCTGCTGGCGCTTGATCAGCCAACGCATAAACATAAGCATCACCACCAGCCTGGTCGATGAGTTCTCGATTCTGTAAATACTCCACAACGGTCAACATATCAATTGAAAGCTGCTTAGCATGCATCTCACAAAGAGCCTGATAAATATGCTGATGCTTGGTATCATAAAAATCAGCGGCAACAACCTTTGACTCAACACGATCCCATGCCATGGTTTGCAGCAAAAGGATACCTAGCAAGCTTTTTTCAGCATCACGAGAAAACGGCAGTACTTTTTTACTTGTCTGAGTCTTAGTATCCATATCACTAGTCTATCGGTTAATGAATCAACAGTCAAAAGCTGTATTGAGTAGATTACGCATCAATAGTGCCACACACATCCGAATAGGCCAAGGTTCTCACCCAAACATGTCATCAAAGCATTCAATACACGCTTGCTAATGAGAATAAAGACGCACAGAAGAAAATGACAAACCAAGTCAAAAAACCAATGCATGCCAACGTCTACAGCTGTATAGCATTGGTCCCTACAATAACTTAAGCATCATCAGATGACAAAGGGGCATCACCATCTGCATCTTGTTGCTCAGCTACTTCATCAGAATCAGCCTGTGCAGCACTCTCACTTTTTTGATCTTGATCAGTCTTCTTAGCATCAGCGAGCTCACTCACAGTACTTGACGTCAAATTCAGCTGTATTTTTGCTGAAGCATCCGCATGTGCTTGTACCACAATGGTATATTGACCAATAACACGAACTGGCATCTCTAGAATACTAACCTCTTGTTTTGACACATCAAGGTTGTTGGAATGCAGAATGTCAACTATCTCAGCAGCACCAATCGATCCGAACAGTTTACCCTCCTCATTCGTGGGCACGGCTAAATCAACCGAAGTCAATTTTTCGATCAAAGCAACACGTTTCTTAGCTTCTTCTAGCTTTTGCTTCTCAATCTTTTCTAACTCACTTTTACGCTCCATCACCCGTGCTACATTATCTTTATTAGCTGGCAGCGCTTTACCCGAGCGAAAAAGATAGTTTCTTGCAAAACCTGGTTTCACATCAACAATCTCTCCAATTGCACCCAAATTCTTGATTTTTTCCTGTAGTATGACTTGCATGTTATTTCTCCTATGTTGTGCCTCGCTTTACAGATGATTCTTGAGATTCATCAAAATGTCTCATATCCATTGCTTTATCCGCAAGCCCTAAAAAAGCAAGCAAGGAATAAAACAAACCTCCAAAAAGCCAAAAGATCATTGTACTAACATAGAACCAAATAAATGAAACCCTTTCACTCGATGCAGTACGATTGAATATCCGATAATGAATGTAGCTCAAACCATACACACTGGGCACGAAACGAGCCAGCTCAAGACAGCTATTCACAAAATTTCCAATACCAAACCCTAAATCAAAACCAAGCATCTCCACCAATATTGTCATAGCATAGGTAAGAAAGAACAATGCGACTGAAACCCAGAAAGCGCTCCAGCTCATACTCATGGACAGCCACTCTTTGAAGCGATAGCACTGCTTATTTTGCATACGATGCTGACTCAGAGCGAGCAAAATGGACACCAAAAGTGGCGATAAAAACCAACTGACTATGACTCGAGAAGGCATCAAATGAGCAGACTGAGCAGCAGCCTGGACAATTGTCTCTGCAGCTAGTTTCAAATCACTGACCTGAGCAACCGTCTGGAAGTACTGTGCAACAACTCCCTGCCAAAATAGCACCAAAGCATCATAGAAAAACAACTGCGAAACAACCACAACAAAAAGACACAAAAAAGAGAGCGCCTCTAAACAAAAACCTAACGAGCTTGTCTCAAAGTATCGATATGTAAACACAATAAAAATTGGCATAAAAAACATGCCAGAATAGTAAGAAAGCCGATACATACTCAAATGCAAAAGACTACTTGGCCCGGGTACAAACAAGCCATATGACGACAAAGCAAACAGTAAAAAATACGGGAGCGATAACAACAAAACAACCTGACCATAAAGTTCTGCTCGGTCTTTGTTAAACCAAAAAAATTGCATGACAAAAAAAGAAGACAAAATGCGAAAAGGTATCACAACCGTGAGAAACTGAGCACTCATCACTGGGAGTGAGACACAGAGTGTTTCCAGCGAAACCATCGCAAACGCCCACCCCAAGAACCACCAACTGTTCTTAGGGGTGAGGGAAAAAAACGAGTTGTTAGACACAACCAACCTCTATCTACTTAACTATGTCGGTCACAATACGGCATCAAAGCAAGGAAGCGCGCCCATTTAATTGCACGACTCAACTGTCTTTGCTGCTTTACAGCAATCCCTGCAGCACGACACGGAATGATTCGACCTGTTTCCAAAACAAACTCTCTTAAAAAAGCAATGTTAAGATAAACATCTTCAGCCTTGAAAGCCTGTCCCATGATAGCCCTATCGGCCTTGGACAAAGATGCTTTTTCATCTTTTTCCAATAACGGCACTGCCTGTGCAGTAACAGGCTCTTTGCGCAAAGTCACAAGGTAGCGAATGATAGCGTCATTGAACTTAAAGTTGGACTTCAGCTTGTCAAGACATTCTTGACTACACTCAACATTCATCACTGCAAAGTGAGCCTTGGCAGTCCTGGCAGACTTAATTGTGTAGTGCAGTTTTTTTCTCTCAAGATCTTGTACACGATGCACCTTGCCATCATACTGCTCAGTGATCTGTGAAGCATAACGCTCAAGCATCTCGGCAACGCGCTCGCTCTGATTTGGATGAAAAAGAATAACAAATTCGTAGTGCTTCATAAAAACTCCTTATGGCTAATATCAACTGCTCGTATAAGCACACATCGAGCAGTAAGGGCCTGTATGATAACACATTTAACCCAAAAACTCAAACACACAAACGGCAAAAAAGCAGCAAAACACAATACCCAGTAAGCAACTGATATAAAAGTAAAAGACATCTAGATCATAAACGATTCAGATGGGTATAATACAGACAAATGCCAGTTGATGTCGCTATATTCAGAGTTGAAAAACCTGAGGTTTCAATTGAGTACAAAGCGTCACATTGCTGCATGACCGTGCGACTAAGCCCCTTACGTTCATTTCCCATCACCCAGGCAACTGGCAACCGCACATCAGCAGACGCAACGCCCTCGCCGGCATATTCTGACGTACCATAAAGCCAAACACCCCTCTCCTTGAGCTGCCTCATCGCGCGAGCCAAATTAGTCACTCGCACAACAGGCACTATGGCAGCGCCACCTGCGGCAACCTTAATGACTGTTGGGGTAACACCCACAGCTCTATCTTTCGGAATAATAACACCATCAACGCCAAAAGCCGCTGCTGATCGCAAGCAAGCCCCCAGATTTTGTGGATCCTGAATACAGTCTAAAACCAGAAGCAATGGAGCCCCTTCCCGTTTAAAACATTGATCCAACAAATCAGACAAACCGAGGCTTGGTAACTGCCTACAAAGCACCGCCACTCCCTGATGATTGACGCCAGGCAACCACTGATCAAGTGTTGGTTTATCGCAGTATTGCAGCTCAATGCCATGTTGCTTTGCCATCTCAACAAACCAATCCGTATGCTTACTACCTTTTGCCAACCAAAAACCCTTGATATGTCGAGGATATCTTTCAAACATCGTCTTGACCGCATGAACCCCTCCGAGGTATTGCTCCGTCATTTACTGCTCATCCCAAAAAAAATCATTATAACAAAAAAAAGCGTGAACCACCCGCAAAATTAGATATAAAAACGAATTATATCAGCACGTAAAACAAATATTAATCAAAAATAGAAGCATACCATCAAACTGACGGGACCAACACTCAGACAAAACGATTTAGAATTGTTGCCAAAGATCATTATCTACGATAAAATTCTTGGCGTACACAATGCGAAATGATTATGCCACTCTACAAAAACATGAAAAATAAACTGACTCTCTTGATTTTATCTGCCATGTTAGGGGCTTACCCGTACGCGAACTCTCTACAAGAACCTCTCTTACAAATACACGATGAGGCCTCAGACCCGCTTCCCAACCTTCACGTGACCGGATTTTCATTGATCAACCAATCTAGCCAGACTGAATTAGCGAGACACAATGCTGACGAGAGAATGCCGCCCGCCAGCTTAACAAAACTGATGACCCTATACATCACTTATGATTACTTGGACAAAGGGTTGATTCAACCACATGAGTCAGTCCACATTTCCCCCAAAGCTTGGCGAACTGAGGGCTCACGAATGTTCCTAGAACCAGGCAGCGAAGTTAGACTCAGTGAACTTATCCGAGGGGTCAGCATTGTCTCAGGTAATGATGCAAGTGTTGCATTGGCAGAGCACATCGCCGGCACAGAAGCAAACTTTGTCAAACTAATGAATAACAAAGCCCAAGCCATAGGACTGGAAAACACACATTTTGAGAACTCTACTGGACTGCCCCACAGCAATCACTACAGCACCCCTCAAGACATGACAATCTTAGCTATGAATTTAATCACAGAACACCCAGGAATACTCGAACATACTAAAGAAAAAAGCATGACTTACCAGAAGATAACGCAAGATAATCGCAACCGTTTACTCTGGAAAGACCCCACCGTGTTTGGACTTAAAACCGGCCACACAAAAGAAGCTGGGTACTGCTTAGTGGTTGCCGCCAAGCGCAATGAGCAAACACTGCTCGCAACAGTCTTTGGCGCAAAATCAGAGAAATCACGTGATGCAGCTATCACCAAGCTTCTCAACCATGCGCAAAGCGGATTCAAAAACATCACCATCTCCGATGACGAAAAAATACCTGAAGTGAGAGTTTGGTATGGGCGAACAAGCCATCTACGGCCTGTGTTCAAAAAACCTGTTCAGCTATCAATCCCACTCAAAACTGGCAAAAAAATTCACACACGAATCCAGGTGCCCAAGGAACTCAAAGCGCCAATCAAGAAAGGAACAGTCATCGGTGAATACCAAGTATACATCGATAACAATCTAAGAAGCACGACACAACTTATGGCAGGTGACTCAATACCTGAGCAGTCTATATTCAGACAGATGATAGAGTGGATTCATTACCAAATGCACTATTTAATTCAACTGATACTAGCGTGAATGGCCATCTATGCGCTGCCCGAGTGAATTAATCGACACAAACACTCTATCAAACCTCAATCAAAGTGATCTTATCATTGCCAATCTTGGGCTACAGGATTACCAAAAGACACTACACGCCATGCAGCACTATGCCAAAACAAGGCTTGATGCACCCGATCAAATTTGGATTCTCGAGCATAAACCTATATTTACTCGTGGCGCACGTAGTGAAGATTGCGATATCAAATCCAAACTCCCACACAGTATCGTTGACACTGATAGAGGAGGAAAAATCACCTTCCACGGTCCCGGCCAATTAATTGTTTATTTCCTAATCAATACACAAGGCAACCAACAACTGAATCATTTCATAAACAACCTTGAACAAACCATTCTCAACATACTCGATCAGTTAGCAATTCAAGCATATACAGACAAAAAAAACAGGGGTATTTATGTTGATGGAAGCAAAATTGCATCCATTGGACTCAGAGTGAAAAGAAACAACACCTACCATGGCTTCTCACTCAATGTTGACATGGACTTAAGACCATTTGAATACATCAAACCATGCGGTATTGAACAAAACATGACGCAGGTGGTGAACCACCAACCTAACGCAAATATGGTTAAAGTTAACGATATATGCCTCAGGGAGATAAAAAAACAATGGGCTGATAACCAAAAAATTCATTATTGGGGACAATACCATCCAACATGAGGCCATTTGGGCAATTTTTCACAAAATTTTAATAAAAGACATTGGAATTACAAGGCATTAGGGGTATAATAATAAAAACTGCTTTGCAGCCTTAGGCGACTTTGGCTAAACTATCCCAAGAGGTGCCAATGACCACAAAAACAGAGCAAGCTAAAAAGAAAATGAGTCGTACACCGATACGTATTCCAGTAAGATCACAACAAAGTGAGCTTCCCAAGCCTGCATGGGCCAAAACAAAGCTAAGCTTTGACCCCAAAATTAGAGAGCTAAAACAACTCTTACGCCAACAAAATCTCGTCACAGTATGTGAAGAAGCAACATGTCCAAACTTGCACTAATGCTTCAGCAAAGGAACCGCCACATTCATGATTATGGGTGATAAATGTACCAGGAGATGTAGCTTCTGTGACGTTGCACACGGAAGACCAGAGCCATTAGACCCCAATGAGCCACATAACCTCGCCGAAGCGATCTCAAAACTCAACCTCAACTATGTAGTGATTACCTCAGTCGACAGAGATGACTTAAGAGATGGCGGCGCAACACATTTCAAAGAGTGCATTGAGAAGATACGAGAGAAATGCCCTCAAATCAAAATTGAAATTCTGGTGCCAGATTTCCGAGGTAGAAAAGATAAGGCTTTGGCCATTCTTGAGCAAGCACTGCCTGACGTATTCAATCATAATATCGAGACAACCGAGTCACTTTACAAGCAAGCAAGACCTGGATCTTGCTACCAACACTCATTGACCCTATTACAAGAGTTCAAAAAAAATCATCCCCATATCAAAACTAAATCTGGTATCATGTTAGGCTTAGGTGAAACCAATGAAGAGGTAATCAAGACCCTACACGACCTTAAAGCTCATGATGTTGACATGGTTACCATAGGCCAATACCTCTCACCAAGTCGCTATCACCTGCCAGTTGCTCGATATGTAAGTCCCGAGGAGTTTGAAGAAATCGGTGACATCGCCGAGCAGATTGGGTTCTCAAATGTCGCAAGCGGGTTTCTGGTAAGGTCAGCGTACCATGCTGAGTTACAAGCAGAAAAAAGTAAAATAGGAAGCACACATGCTTGAGCAGATTAATCAAATCGCACAACACAATCCAGAGTATGCAATGATCATTGCATTTCTACTGGCAACCATCGAATCACTACCATTTGTGGGAAGTCTGTTTCCAGGCATGTTGACCATGCCAGTGATTGGCTACCTGATGGCTAGCAACAAAATACCTCCATGGACGACGTTTATGGTAATCATCATTGGAGCTATGATTGGAGATTTCATAGGATATTACTTAGGCATCTACTGTAAGAGAATAGCCCATCAAAAGGCTGTTCAATATCAAAAAACCCATTGGCTTGAAGCGGGCGAAGCATTCGTCAGAAAGTATGGACCACTGAGTATCATAGTTGGAAGGTTTTTTGGACCATTTCGTAGCTCAATCCCCCTATTCGCAGGCATATTCGATATGAAGTTGGCACATTTTACCATTGCAGCCATACCATCTGTAACGCTGTGGGCAGTCATACATCTAGCACCAGGAGTGGCACTTGTTTGGTTTGACTATGACGTACTAAGTCATAGCCAAGACTTACTAAACTATCTACTGATGATCAGTGCCCTGGTTATAACGGTCTCGTCAATGCGACCCAAGCAAAGTTTGAAGCTACATCCAAAATTGACGAGCATCTTCAGAAGCATATGCAGTGCACTGAACCTCAGAGGCGCTTCTTCGTGCGAAAAACTGTATCAAATTAGCCAAATATTACTGGCATGCGTCATCATGGCGGTTATCATTATGCGTGGGGGGTTCAATGGCTTGAATCAATCAATCTATCAGCTCATGAGCGCGCAAAACAGTACACTGATCAAACTGTCATTGATACATGATGCAATCTGCTACATACCATTCATCCTATTATTAACTTGCATAATGGCATACCACCTGATCCGCAACGATCAACCCGAGAAGGGAGCGGAGCTCTTTATTAGTGTCAGCTCAGCGTTCACCATCTGCTTCATCCTCAAGTACTTAATACTCTACCCTAGACCCGAG
>Ga0163109_10002754_pt1 | contig 13590 bp, 15 predicted proteins | sample CRUFie1St13metaG_FD_108704 | JGI IMG/M metagenome (GOLD analysis project Ga0163109, IMG submission 108704) | Marine microbial communities from the Costa Rica Dome - CRUD Field 142mm St13 metaG | ecosystem: Environmental > Aquatic > Marine > Oceanic > Photic zone | place: Costa Rica: the Eastern... | reverse complement strand
TTGAAGTATATAATATTAATAAATTAATATATACTAGAATTAATAAATTTATAGATAATATATTAAACTATAAAATTAATAATACAATCAATTTATCTAATTGTAATGATATAATTGACTATAATAATGACTACTTTGAATAAACTATTTTTTTATTTACATATTTTCCTAATAGAATATCTGGTTCTCCATTTAAACTACTATAAATATCATTTGTTAATTCATTTATAAAATATTGTTTATTCTTAATCATTATTTCAACTAACTCTTCCTCTTCTTCCTCCTCTTCCTCCTCTTCTTCTTCCTCTTCCTCCTCTTCTTCTTCCTCTCCTTCCTCTACTGCTTCTTCTTCCTCTTTTTCCTCTTCTTCCTCTTCTTCCTCTTTTTCCTCTTCTTCCTCTACTGCTTCTTCTTCTTCCTCTTCTTCCTCTTCTTCCTCTACTGCTTCTTCTTCCTCTTCTTGTGCTTCTTCCTCTTCTTGTGCTTCTTCCTCTTCTTGTGCTTCTTCCTCTTCTTGTTCTTCTTCACCTTCTTCCTCTTCTTCTGCTTCTTCCTCTCCTATTATATGTTTGTTATCTTTATCTTCATCTTCAATATTATTTTTATAATCAGATTTATTTAATTTTAAAATAGTTAAGTCTTCTTTAATATTAATTGGTTCTAATTCTTTAATATTCAATTGAATATTTTTTGTAGTCGACTCTTCTAGTTGTTTATTAAGTTGAATTATTTGAGAAGTTAATTCAACATTTTGTTTAATTAAATCTTGATACTCTGGTAATTTAAATAAAATTTTTTTTAAATCATTTAATAAAATATCGTTTTGCGTAACTTTATCTAAATAAACATTTAAATTTTTTTCAATTGAATTATTTAGATCTGTTGCAATAACTTGTTTTAGTTTATTAAATTCACTTTGCATATACATATCTTATAATTTTTTTGTTTAAATAATTTTAAAATAACATATTTAGCAATTTTTCTGTTTAATTTTAAAATTATTTTTTGTCACTATTTTATTTGTTAAAATATTTTCATTGTTTTCTTCATAAACTTCTGGTAATAATTTAGTTAAAGGTTTTTCTAATACAACTAATAATCTTTCACTTTTTAATAATTGCCGATATTCTTGAATAGATAAATTTCCATAATATTTATCTAATGTGTAAAATGGATTTGGTGCTAACTTTATATTTTCACTATAATTATTAATATTTCCATAAAGATTATTTAATAAATAATATCGTTCAAATTTACTAGTTGAATCTATATGTTGATTCATTAAATATGATACAGCACATTCTGGACTACAAAAATGACCATATCCATATATATCTCCTTTCAATTCATATTTTGGTATTAATACAGGATCATTATCAAAATCGCATGTACACCAAAAACAGGCACTTTTACATATTGGATTTTCTGATTTAAATTTTTTAGATAATTCTTTTATTTTGTTAGATAAATTTTTATTTAAATTTGTTTTATCTAATACTTTATTATTATTTAAAGAATCAATATAATTATCACTTTTATAAATATTACTATTATCATATTTTGGTTTATTATCAATATTATCAATATTATCAATGTTATCAATATTATCACATATATTATAATATTCAAAACTAGAATCTAATACTTGTTTATTATCAATGTATTCAAATAATAGTTTATTAGTATTATCAATATCATAATTTTTGATTGATATTACATTTGGAGTATAATTATGTTGTTCAGTATGTAAGTCTAATAATTTACAATTTAAATGCAATATTATATTTGGAATAATTTTATCATTAATTACAATATTTTTATTTTCAACTATTTTTCCACCTTTTGGCTTTCTACCTCTTTTTTTAGGTAAATTTTTAGAAATATCTTGATTATCAATTAAATTAGTATTAGTATTAGTATTAGTATTAGTATTATCAATAAAGTTTTTATTTAAATTATCTTGATTTTTTAAATTTTCATAATAAGAATTAGGTCGACGGCCTTTTTTTTTCTGCATTTATAATTTATTAAATAATATTTAATTTAAATTGTTTTAATAATTATTTAAACCTAATAATTAAAACAATATAAATTAAATAATATGTCAAATAATATTCCCTGGACTGAAAAATACAGACCTACAATTTTAGACGATATTATTTTAGATAATGATAATAAAGAAATATTTAATAATATTTTAACAACCAAAATATTTCCAAATTTACTTTTTTATGGACCACCTGGAACAGGAAAAACTACTACAATTATTAATTTAATAAATAAATATCAAGAAACATATAATCAAATTGATAAAAGTTTGATTATACATTTAAATGCATCAGATGACAGAGGTATTGATATTATAAGAAATAATTTAAATACATTTGTAAATTCAAATAATTTTTTTACAAAAGGAACAAAATTTATAATACTTGATGAAGTAGATTATATGACTAAATCTGCACAAATTGCTTTAAAATATTTGATAAAAAATAAAATTAATGTACGTTTTTGTTTAATATGTAATTATATAAGTAAAATAGATTTTTCTTTACAATATTTATTTTGTAAAATAAAATTTATAAATTTACCATATACTTCTATTTTTAAATATATTGATAATATTAATAAACAAGAGCAATTAAATTTAACAGAAAATCATATACATTCTTTAATTAATTATTATAAATATGATATTAGATCCATGGTTAATCATTTACAATCAAATATTAGTGTAAATACTAAATTTATATCAAATAATGAATTTAATAATTTATATATTAATCATAAAAAACCTAATAATTGTAAAAAATTTTTAAAAATAATACATAATTTAGAATCTAGTTATTGTATTAATAAAATATTAATAACTAAAAATTATATTAAATTTATTTTAGAAACTAAATTTGATGACTTACTTACAATAAATATATCTAATTTTGAATTTTTATTGCATAATATAAAAAATAATAATTACATTATAAAAAATTTATATTATATCTTACAATGAATTAGAATTTTGCTCTTGTTATCTATATTTTTTAATCTTTTTTCTAATCTTATTTGCCAATCATTAGGAGGAGAATTTTTCATTGGATCAAAATTATTTGTATTTAACCTGCACTCTATTTCTTTAGTTTGATTACTTTGATTAATTTGATTAACTTGATTAATTTGATTATTGAAAGTTTTTTTATTTTCATCTAAAAAATATGATATTGATAAATTTGTTATATTATTACTAGAATTATGTATTTCTATTTCTTTAGATAATAATGAAAACATTATATTAAATAATATATAGAAAATATTTTTTAAAAATTGATTTAATTATAATTTAGATAATTAAATCAATAATGGAATTAGATAATGAATGGGATAATTTTTTAAATAATATAGAAACAAAAAATACAAAAACTCACTTATTAGATGACAATAACATTAGTAATAAAGAAATATTACCAGAATGTAGTGATATATATATATCTACCACTACTAAAATTTTATTCCTAAATTTTAATGAAATTGATATTTTAACACATTTTTGGAAATTACCAATTATAGATTACAATTTGCAAAAATCTGGAATTATTAAAAAACAAATTAAAATTTCTCTAACAAATAAAGAATCTATTGACAAACTAGATGCTTTATTAAATAAAGAAAATAATGCTAAATATTTTATTATATCTAATATTGAACATAATGATATTGTTAAACACATTAGAAAAATTACTATAGGAATTTCTAAAAAAGACATATTATCTAAAACAAATAAAGAAAAAAGTGCTTTTTATAATTGTTATGTAATAGTATTAAGAATAAAATTTAATGATATATTTAAAGAAGTACATATAAAAATTTTTAATACCGGTAAAATAGAAATACCAGGTATTCAATCAAATGAAATGTTAGAATTAGTAAAAAAAGATTTAATAAAAATTTTAAAAAATATTATTCCATCAATAGAATTTGATAATAAATTGTCTAGAGATATTTTAATAAATTCTAATTTTAACTGTGGATTTTATATAAATCGTGAAGAATTATACAATATATTAAGAAACAAATATAAAATTAATGCTGTATATGATCCATGTTCATATCCCGGTATTAGATGTATATATAATATAGATAATATAACTAAAATTTCATATATGATATTTAGAACAGGCAGTATACTTATTGTTGGTAAATGTAACAAACAACAACTTTTACTAGTTTATGAATATATTAAAACAATTTTACAAGATGAATTTATATCAATTAAAAGTAATATTACACAAGACGCTATTAATATTGAAAAAAAATCAAAATATAAAAAATCTAAAAAAAAAACTATATATCAATCAATCTATTAATAAAAATTTATTAATATCTTCTATATTATTTTTTACTAAATATTGTCGTTTTGATAAATAATTATCTATTAATTTATAAAAATTTGTATAATATACATCTTTATCTAATTTTGATAAATTGTTAATAAAATTATAATCTATTGAATTGTATAAACCTAAAAAAAACTCATAAATAATATTAAATTTTTCATTGTCAATTATCTTATTTTGATTTTTATCTATAAATAAAATATGTTTAGCTTTCTTAACTATTTTATTTATAAATGCTGTTGTTTTTATAAAATAACTATTTGTTTCAAATGATGATTCTGTTGCTATATGTAAGAAATTATTTTTTTCTTTATATAATATTTTATACTCAAAGTTACAATTTATTGTAATTAATATAATATTTAATAAATCTATTATAACATTTAACTTATTTAAATCTAAAAAATCTAGCTTTCTAGCCTCATTTACTTTATTATTATTTATTATATTTTTTTTATAACAAAATATTACTGCATCTTTTATAGATAATTCAAAATTATCTATTAATTTACTACTATATATTTGGTTTAAAAATTCTACATAATATATATAATTTTTTTCTAATAATGTAGATAATTCACTCAAATCATCTAAATATAACAAATTTATATTCAATATATTCTTTAATAAATTTAAACCTTTAATATATGCATACTCTATATTTGAAAATTTTTCAATTTTAAAGTACAATTCTTTATTGAAATATAATGTAAATTTAATTATTGTATCACAATAAAAATTTGTTATTATATTAATATCAAGCATACTCTAATATATTATTAAATAAAAAACTATTTAAAGTTTTTTATCAATAAATTATATAAAAAATGAGTACTAATGAAGAAGAACCCACTTTAGAATTACCTCCTGCTAGTATATGGAATAATATATGCAAAATTGCACTATCTGAAGACAAACCTATTATGCTTGATTATTGGGCAGATTCATTGGAAAAAAAAGTAGTTATTGGTGTCAAAGAAAATAAAGAAAAACTTCTAGTAAAAAACAGCGAAGAATATACTAGTCCTATTGCTAAAATTTTTAAAATGGATAACGTTTATATAATTTGTACAGAAAATTCTCTTTATTTAGCGTCATCTAGTATTGAATCTAGAAAAATTTCTTCATAATTTAAATAATTAATTAATTAAATAATATTTAATTAATTAAATAAATATAATACTCTATAGTATAATCATTTTTATTATAAACTATTTTTTTTGTATATTCTAGATTTAAGTATTTACATAAATGTCTTAATATTGTAGTTAATGTGTTAAATTTTATATTACGTTCTAGAAAATATTTTTTAGAGTCTCGATAAAATTCCAATAAATCTTTTATAAAATTGTCCAATTTATTGTTTATTTTATATTTTTTAAAAATTTCATTATTTATTATAAAATAATTATTTTCATATATACAGTACTCTGTTAAAAAATTTATTAAAATTTTTTTTAACTTTTCATCATCTATTTTTTTTTTTAAAATACTACCCATTATATATATCAATTATTTTAAATTATTTTTAATTATTATCATTTAGTATTGTTATTATATTATTAGTTAAAAAATATATTTCAATATCATCTTCATGTATATTATAAAAAATATTTATATATTTTAAAATTACTTCTATTATTTTAAATACTTTCTCTTGTTCTATATCTACATCATATGTTTTTAAATATATTATTATACTTTCTAATATATCAATTATTGAAAATCCATTATTTATAATTAATAAAATTAATTTATTTGCTTCTTTATATTCTTTTTTTTTACATAATTCAAAATATTGATTAAATTCTGATATATTATACTACTATTTAAATTTTCCAACTTATTTTTATTATTACATAATAATCTAAATTTCTCGAAATAATTTATTAAATTTGAAATTGAATAATTTGATATCTTAATTAAATTTTTTAATTCTATTTCTTGTAGATTTAAATTTTCTTTTTCATTTATTTTATTAGCTATAGTTAATAAAAAATTTATTTCTATGTTCTCTATTTCAATAACTTCTAGTAAATCTATAATAGAATTATGAATTTTAAGTATATTACTAGTAGTAATAATAAAATTTATAGATGGATATTTATTAATAACATTATAAAATAAATTTTGTATAGATTCATTAAAAATATCTAAATCTTCTATTACTATAGTTTTTTTTATATTATTATTTGTTAATGTATCACAAAAATTTTTTAAATTATTTTTATAATAATTTAATCCCTGATCTTTCAATAAGTTTATATATAAAATATTATTTTCACTATTTTCTAAATATATATTATTCAATATAATATCAACTAAACTTGATTTTCCTGAATTTATTGAACCAACTATTAATAAATTTAATTGATTTAATTTTATTAAATGTTTTAATAATTTATTTGTATTTTCATTTAAATTTATTTCATCTATTGATTTTGGTCGATATTTATTTAATAATAGTTCCATAATATTTAATAAGTGTTAAAATATTTAAGTATTATTATTTTATTTTAAATATAATTTTTATTTAATAATGTTAAAAAATTATTATGAAATATTATGTGTCAATGAAAATTCTAGTATTGATGAAATTAAACGATCTTATAGAAAACTATCCATAAAATATCATCCTGATAAAGATAAAACTAATAATGATGATAAATATTTTAAAAAAATTACTCAAGCTTATGAATATATCACAAATAATTACAAATATCAATTAAATGAAACTAATAAAGAAACTAATAAAGAAACAAATAAAGAAACTAATAAAGAAACAAATAAAGACACTTACAAAAATAATGATTTAATAAATAATAATAACAATAATCAAATTGTTAATTATAATTTTAATGATAATAATAATTATTTAAAAAATAAAGAAAATATACTAGTTGACTTAAATATAACATATTATCAATCTTATTATGGTACTTCTATACCTATTAATGTTAAAAGAAAAATTATTGTTAATAATATAATCCAATTTGAAAATGAAACTATATATATACAAATACCAAAAGGAATTGATAACAATGAAATTATAACTATTTCAAATAAAGGTAACTATTTTGAAAATTTTTTTACAGATATTAAAATAACTATTAAATTATTACCAGAAAAAAATTTCACCAGAAATGGTTTAGATATTATTTATATCAAAAATTTATCATTTAAAGAATCATTAACAGGTTTTTCTTTTGAAATACAACATTTTAATCAAAAAATTTATAAAATAAATAATACAAACGAAATTTTTACAAATAATATGGAAAAACAATTTAAAAATTTAGGATTTCAAAGAGAAGAATTTATTGGTAATTTAATAATAAAATTTAATGTAGATATACCACAAAATTTAAATATTGAAACCATCAATAAATTAAAAGAAATATTATAAATTAAAAACATCTTTAATATAATAATAATAATAATAATATGCAAAATATAGAAACTATTGACTTGGACATTAATAATTATGATTATAAAGACATTCTTGATTTATTTAAACTTAATCACGATTTTAATAAAAATCAACTTAAAAATGCAAAACAAATTGTATTATCAATGCACCCTGATAAATCTAGATTAGATAAAAAATTTTTCCTTTTTTTTAGTAAAGCTTATAAAATTTTATTGTCTATTTATGAATTTAGAGAAAAAACTAATCAATCCCAAAATTTATCATTACCAAATGAAAAAATTGAATATTTAGCTACTAAAGATGAATATAATGAAAAAATTATTGAAAATTTGAGAGAAAATAATAAATTTACAGACAAAAATTTTAATAAATGGTTCAATAAAATGTTTGAAGAGATTAAATTAAATAATGATTACAATGATGAAGGTTATGGCGATTGGTTAAAAAATGATAATGATCATAATCATGATAATCTATATTGTAATAATTTAAATGAAATTAATGAAAAAATTAACATAAAAAAACAACTTTTGAGAGAAAATCAATTAGCAAAATTTTCACAAATCAGTGAATTTAATAATACAAGTTATTGTGATATTACTAATTCCAAACCCCAAGAATATTCATCTGGATTATTTAGTAAATTTCAATTTGAAGATTTAAAAAAAGCTCATGAAGAATCTATTGTTCCAGTTACAGATGATGATTATCAAAAAAATTATAATTCAATTGATGATATTAAAATTAAAAGACAACAACAAAATTTAGAACCTTTAAATGAAAATAAAGCAGCTGAAATAATGAATAATCGAAACACTCAAGAAAATATTATTAATTCACATAGAGCATATAAATTATATCAACAACAAGAATTAATAGAATCTGCTAATAAAAAATGGTGGGCTTCTCTCAAACAAATCAAATAATTTTAATAAATTATTATTTATATTTATAAATTATAATTTATTATTTATAATATATAATATGAAGTATAAAAATTTAGTTATCTCTATTTTTTTAGTATTTGCAATTGGTTATATATTTAATAAATTTAAATTAAATATTGAAAAAGACGACAAATTAGATGAATTAAATTTAATAAAAAAATATTTATTAAACAATGATGATAATTTAGATATTAATAATTCATTAAATTTAATTAAAAAACCAATATTATGGATACATATTGATTATGAAAAAAATTCTAGAAATTGGTTATCATTTTATTCTAGATCAACATTTGATTATAATCAAGACTATATTTATTTAACCATTAAATCTATTATTGATAAATGTAGTCAAGATTTTCATATTATAATTATAGATGATGACTCATTTAAAATGTTATTACCCACATGGAAAGTTGATTTTTCAAAGTTAGCTAATCCTTTAAAAACCAATATGAGAATATTAGGTATAGCCAAATTGTTATATAATTATGGTGGTATCTATTTAGAAAATTCATTTATTTTATTTAAATCTCTCAAACCTATCTATGATAAAATATTAAAAGATAAAAAAATAATTACCGCTGAATTTAAAAACACATCTAGTGAATCCAATACAGTATTATATATGCCATCCTGGAAATTTTTAGGTTGCCAAAAAAATTGTAATATTATGCAACAATTTGTACAAAATTTAGAAATTTTATTTAGTAATGATTTTACAAATAATCATTTAGTAGAAAATACTATTAATAAATTTTTATTATCTTGTACAAATAATCAACAAGTTAATTATATAGATGGCAGATTTATGGGCGTTAAAGATATAAATAATAAACCAGTAACAATAGATCAGCTTGTATCATCTAACTTTTTAGACTTAGATTTAGATAGTTATGCTCTTTACATACCTCGAGATGAATTATTAAAACGTAATTGCTACAATTGGTTTGTTTATTTAAAACCCGAAGAAGTTCTACAACAAAATACAAATATTTCAAAATATTTACTCTTAATGCAGTAAAATAAATTTTAATATAATACTTGAATCTGTATTATAAATGAAATTGATTAAAAATAAAATTGATTTTTTATTGTAAAACAATGAAAGACATAATCATGAGTGAACCAGAGGATTGGACTTTAGATGACTGCATATATTGGTTAAAGCATCCTTATAATCAACCTTGCGAAACTGATGATAGTTTCGATAGAGCATACAGGGGTAGTGTGAAACGAAGGCTGAGAGAGTTACAAAATGAAAAAGAATATAAACCAATTAATCAAGCCCAAAACTCAAAAGCCACCTCCACCACCACAATATAAAAAGGGTGGGTGAATCAAAAAAACTGGACCTTATATTAAATTTAAATTATTAAAAATTTTTATTTACTTGGTTCTAAATTAAATGTTATATCTTGATTTAATATTGTAATTTTAGTTTTTTCTAATGTTTCTTTTAATAAACTAATTGCCAGTGTTAAAACATTTTCATAAATTTTTTTTTCTACAAAATCAGGTATTAAATCAGAATTTATATTATCATTTTTCATTAATTCATTTACTAAACTTTCTACTGAAACTTTTAATTGATCTTCTATTACATCTAAATTATTATTTTTTACAATTAAATTTTTATCAATATTCTTTTTCTCAAAACTTTCTAATTTTTTTTTTAATTCTTCATTTTCTTTTACTAAACCTTCTATTGTTATTTGTAGTGAATTTATATTTGGTTGATCATAACAAGATCTTGTTATAAAATTACCCATTTATTATATATAACAACAATATAATGATTTATAAAAAAAAAATTTTATAAATCATTCAATACAATTATACTGTTTAAGCTAATTCTAAAAATTTAATCTTACCAATATGAAATGTTGTTTTATCACTAATAAATGGTTTTTTATAAGCTAAATGCTTCTCATCTTCAAGATAACAATTTTGATTCGCATTACATGGAACATGATCTTTAATACATTCTTGCCATGGCAGAGTACAAACATTTTCAACATAATCTTCATAATTGTAGGGAGTATCCCCCCAATTAAACCATTTTGGCATATTTTCCAGAAAACTAACACTTGGCAGTTTTCCTTTTTCAATATCATCCCATTGTGTTTTTACACAGTTTACACCAGAATTCATATTATCTCGAAAGAAATTTCCACCAATTGCTAAATTTACAATTAACTTAAATTTACCATGAAATGGAGCATTATATGGCATATCTTTCCATAAATAATCTGGATAATCCCGACCCATCATTTGCGAATATTTTCCAAATCCTGCTTTATAACCATTTTCTAGGACTTCATTTCTGTATGGACTATCGGGTGGCTGTTTTTCGGCAGCAGCTCTAAACATTTTATCACAATTAAGCATCTCATTGTCATCTACTGAAATTACTAAATTGTCTTGTGTGCGATTTAGTTTTACCTTATGCCAACCATCATTTAAATTTTTCCTATTAAATTTCTCATCTTGAACTTTTTCAGCAAATTCACTAAATGCTGTTGAATAAAGTGAAAATTCTTTTCCATAATGTAATGCAGCACTGACTGTTGTGTGATCCATAGCAAATCCTGAATTTACTTCATTTCCCATTGATTCCATCAAATCGATTTCACCACCATAAGGCCATGGTAGTTTACTAGATGGAAGCATCCAAATTGCTGGCCATAAATAGTTACCACGGGGTAGTTTGAAATTTACTTCGATCACTCCATACCCAAAATCTTGTTTTGAAATCAATTTAGTTGATCTAAATGGCTTTGATCGCATTCCACCCACAGGAATAGCCTTACCATCTTGATAATGTAGTTCACCCTTGTTCCAATGCATAGACCCTGACTTAAAACACCCATTGTTCCAATTACTTGTACACCCATAATTATATAGATCTAGATCTTGACGAAGATCGGTTTCAACAAATCTAGGCTTCATCTGTAATGTATTATTAACAAGTTGCGCAGTATCAGGGTGTAAATAATATTGCTGAAATTCAGCATTTCCTCCACCCGTTGCTGCAATTTCTGGTTCCCAATTATCAAAAGATGTCCAATTTTCAATTACACTTAGATTTGCGAGTAAAGCCAACATAATTAATAATATAAAAAACAAACCATAATTTTAAAAACAATTTTAATTTTTATATTTTATGGTTTTATAAAATCAGGACTATATTTTTTTTAGTTTACAGGATAATGATAATGCGTTTTTTTGCGTTTTTTCGTTATCCATCAAACCATAATCATTTTATGGTAACATTTTTTTATTCATTAAAACGAAATATGAAATGAATTATGATATTAAATAATTAATTAATTTGAAACTTTTATTTTTTTGCGTTTTTTCGTTATCCATCGTTATCCAAAATGGATAACGAAAAAAACGCATGATTTTGACAAAAAAATCATGGTAAGCGCTTTTTTTCCATAAATTTTCAAAAACCAAAGCATTATGGTAATAAATGAGATTTAGCGGTGCATTTCAAACAAATTTCTATATTTATAATTATATTTTAAAAATGGACATTTTAAAAATGTCCAATTCTGAAATTTTTGCCAAACTTTATTTTATAAAAAAAAACACCAATTTTTTGAATTTATAAAATTGTTACCTTTATCGTAACAAAAGTGAAAAATGCGATTTTTGGGGATTATTAATTATTTATTTAGAAAATAAATATTTATTTTCTAGACTATATATATATTTTTATGGGTAAAACTAACTTGAAATCATCAAAATCTAATCGATATAAGCTACGCAAATTTTATGGCGGAACAACGAGATCGGACTCGGCCGAGTTCAAACTCTTAAGTACACCGCACCTTCCGCTGGGAGAAAACACTTCGCAGAGGGTGAGCCCCGTCCCGTCCACCCACCCCTTGAAGATGGCGAACCGGTGGAAGAAACAGGGCTCAGACGCGGCACAATTACAAAGTTATAATGCTGTATATAGCCCGTCAATTCCCGTTGACGTCGACGCCAAGTTGAAGTCAATCGCACGCGGCAATATTGTGGCGGGCTCGGTAGAGGAGGCGGAGAAAGCAATGGCAATATTTCTCAGCAAACTTGTGGAGGATGCAGAGATGGCGGAAAGGAATGAACACTACCTAAAAGACGGCGGCGTGATGGCTCGCCGGAACGAGGCAACGCTGGCCAAGGGCATGGCGCTCGCGGAAGAGATTATTCAGGCGGCCAAGGAGAGAGAGATTATTCAGGCGGCCAAGGAGAGGGCAGCGGATGCTAAGCTCATGCGACGGCGTATCGAGAGCATAAAGGACGCGCAAATTCGGCACGCGCGTGAGGCGGCGGTGACGAAGATGCAGGCGGCGCAGCGCGGCAAGAAGGCGCGCGCCGACGTGGGGCACAAGCGCGACGTGGCGAAGGCGAAAGCGGATGAGGAGGCGATAACATCTGCGCTGATGGCTGCGGCCATGATGGGCGACCAAATCAGGGTGGCGGAGCTGCTAGCGCTGGGCGGGAAGGAAGAGGCGCAAGCGGCTTCGAGCCGTCAGACGGAGGCAGAGGCGAGGACACAAGCAGACGCGGACGCCGCGGCGGCGGCCGAGGCCGAGAAGGCGGAAGGTTGGTTCCGGGCGGCGAGGGCGGAGGCGGAGGCGCGGGCGAGGGCCGCGGCGGAGGAGGCAGCGAAGCGGGCGATGGCTGCGCCTGACGACCAGGCGTTGGCGGTCGAGGCGTCAGAGCTGGCGGAGGCGGCGGAGGCGGCAGCGGCACGTGGTACCTCGGCCTGGTGGGCGACGCGAGGTGGTAAAAAGAGTTCAAAAAAAAAAAAAATACTTCCCTGGAT
>Ga0163109_10002752_pt1 | contig 13596 bp, 12 predicted proteins | sample CRUFie1St13metaG_FD_108704 | JGI IMG/M metagenome (GOLD analysis project Ga0163109, IMG submission 108704) | Marine microbial communities from the Costa Rica Dome - CRUD Field 142mm St13 metaG | ecosystem: Environmental > Aquatic > Marine > Oceanic > Photic zone | place: Costa Rica: the Eastern... | reverse complement strand
TTAACTCAGGTCTTATCAACTACAACACTTGGGACACCCAGTGATGCTCAAGAGATGGATGATCTGAACCCAAGTACCGAAAAAACATACCTGCATCACTATAATTTTCCGCCTTATTCAGTTGGAGAAACAAGACCAATGCGAACTCCAGGCAGAAGAGAAATAGGACATGGTGCATTAGCAGAGAGAGCCATAATACCTGTACTTCCTGGTAAAGAAACTTTTCCATATGTTTTACGGGTCGTTAGTGAGGTTTTAAGTTCCAATGGGTCCACTTCAATGGGATCAGTATGTGGAAGCACATTATCATTATTAGATGCTGGAGTACCCCTAAAAGCACCTGTAAGTGGAACTGCAATGGGTTTGATCAAAGAAGGTAAAGAAGTGAGAATACTTACAGATATTCAGGGTATTGAAGATTTTCTTGGTGACATGGACTTCAAAGTTGCTGGCACAGAAAAAGGTATAACAGCATTGCAAATGGATATGAAAATTACTGGATTGCCAGTATCAATTATTTCTGATGCCATTAAAAAGGCACGTCCTGCAAGATTGCACATCTTAGAAAAAATGCAGGAAGCGATAGATAAACCTCAAGAGTCATTATCACCTCATGCTCCAAGACTTTTAAGTTTTAGGATTGATCCAGAACTTATTGGAACTGTTATTGGTCCTGGAGGTAGAACCATTAAAGGTATTACAGAAAGAACTAATACAAAAATAGATATAGAGGATGGAGGAATCGTTACAATAGCTTCTCATGACGGGGCTGCTGCGGAAGAAGCTCAAAAAATCATTGAAGGCTTAACGAGAAAAGTTCATGAAGGTGAAATTTTCTCTGGTGTAGTAACCAGAATCATCCCTATAGGTGCCTTTGTAGAAATACTTCCGGGGAAAGAAGGCATGGTGCATATCTCTCAATTATCTGAAGCTAGAGTCGAGAGGGTAGAAGATGTAGTTAGACAAGGTGACGAAGTAACTGTAAGAGTTCGCGAAATAGATAGCAGAGGCAGGATAAACCTTACATTGAGGGGAGTTGCTCAAAATGGGGGGATGTCATACCCAGAACCAACTCCAACACCTGTAGCGCCACTTAATTAATATTTAGAGGATACAATTCATATTTTTTGATATATTCTCTCAATTGCATACATGTATTTTCATGCCTCAATTTATCATTTGAGGCAACTATAATTCCACCTTGCTCAAAATTGGGTTTACCATAAAACAAATCTTGATTATTTATTTTTGTAATTGATCCTCCTGCTGCTTTTAAAATTGCTTCGGGAGCTGCAAAATCCCAGTCTTTAGGTGCACTTTTACCGGGAAGACTTAACGATATATAAATATCACTTTCACCTCTTAAAATCGAAGCGATCTTACAACCAACACTTCCCATATTAATAACTTTTTTAAAGTTAATTTTTTCTATCAACCTATTAAGATTTTCATTTTTATGATTCTTACTTGTTACCAAAACCATATCGTTTAGATTTTTATTACTCTGAGGCAAATATTTCTTAAAAGATTTATTTTTTCTTTTCTCACACCAAATTCCCTCCCCAGCTGCAATCCATAATTCATTTTTTGATGGGATAAGCACTATGCCTATAAAAGGTTTACCCTTATAATTTAAAGCCAAGTGCATCGCATAATTACCTGTTCCCTGTATAAAATCTTTTGTGCCATCAAGTGGATCAAGTATCCATAACCAATCAGAGTCTAATTTGGATAAGTTGGAATCTATTTTTACATTTTCTTCACTAAGAATATCCCAATTAATATCTGAATAATTCTTTTTAATATTTTTAATAATTATCTCGTTAACTTTCAAATCAGCTTCTGTAACTGGGTTATTTAGGTCTACTGACTTCAAAAGTTCATCCTTAACATCAGATTCATTAATTTTCTTTGAATATCCAAGCAATATATCGGCAGCTTGCCAACTGTAAATTTTCAAATCCTCGATAAGATTGTTTATATCAACACCATTTGGTAAAGTAACCACGATATGAAGTCCAAAACATTATTATCCCATAGAAGTATTGAACCTGAGAATGGCGTCTTATATTTAGTGGCAACCCCAATTGGTAATCTTGCTGATATTTCTCAAAGAGCTTTAAACATTCTAGAAAAAGTTTTTTTAATAGCTTGTGAAGATACTCGTCAAACAAAAAAGATTATGAATACTTACAAGATTTCTAACAAGTTGGAAAGTTTTAATTTAAATAATAGTTTTAACAAAATCCCCAAAATAATTAATTTTCTAAATAGTGGGCAATCAATCGCTTTAGTAAGTGATGCTGGCATGCCAGGTATATGTGATCCAGGAGAAGAATTAGTTAAAAGAACAATTCTTGCTGGAAATGAAGTTATTTGTATCCCTGGTCCTTGTGCTGCAATTACAGCTCTTGTATCAAGTGGTCTTCCCTCTTCAAAATTTATATTTGAAGGTTTTCTTCCTAAAAAGAAAAAAGAAAGAGAAAAAATACTTTTGGAAATCAGCAAAAGTGAAAAGACTATAATAATTTACGAATCACCCCATAAAATCAATGCACTTCTTAAAGATTTAAAGGAATACTGCGGAGGTTCTCGTGAAATAAGAGTTGCAAGAGAATTGACAAAAAAATTTGAAGAGCATATCGGTCAAAGCATAGATGAACTTATCAATTTTTTTAAAAATAATGAACCTAAGGGAGAATTTACTATCTTAGTAAAAGGTAATTTAAATAAGAAAAATTCCACTATTGACTATTTACTTTTAAGAGAAGAACTTCATGAATTAGTTAACCTGGGGTTGACCTTATCTTCCGCATCAAAATACTTGGCTAAGAAAAATAACCTTTCAAAGAGTAATATATATAATTTATATTAATTAGTTTTTAAATTTTTGATAAATGTCTTACTTAATAAAAAAAGTTCTTTTTGTTTTAATTATTAATACTTCATTATTATCTATACTTATTTTAGGTATTCAAAATAGTTCGAATAAAAATAAAGTAAATTTATTAGTGGATAAAACAGTTCAATTGCCTGTAGGTTTTATAGCAGGAGTAAGTTTTATAAGCGGCTCTATCATAGGAAGTTGTTTTACAATAAATAATTTTTTCAGAAAAGAGTAGGGAATTAAAGTGATATAAGTTGTTTATCACAAATAATTCTTGCTATTCCTCTTGAAATCATTATTTTTGAAGCAATTTTAAAAACATTCGGATTAGGCACCTTTATTACTTTCTGATCCTTTTTACAATCTCTTTTCGCAATTTTTAAATCCAAATAAATTTCTATAGTCTTGATATTTAGATCTTCTTCAGGAAGAAAGTGCCATTCAGGATAATCCTTCAATAGCTTTATTTCTAATTCAATTTTTTTATCCACAATCATGTAAACAATTTCAGGAAAATCTATCTCAGAAAGGGGGATGGAGGTTAAATCTTTTCTTTTTGTATTTTCTATATCCAAATCTAAGGGTACTAATTCCATAAAAGATGAATTTTCTATAGAATTATTTTCATTAAATTTTCGATCAATTGAATCTTCTGGAAAATTCTTATTATCTTGTTTTATTTCTTCTGAATAATTATTGATCTTAATTTCCTCTTTTCCTAGTTTCTTGCTCTCAGAGGAATTTATACTCTTATTTAAATTATTAAACGACTCTATTCCAATGTTTTTTTTAATATGTCTATAGATAGTTAATTTTGTGTATCCAAAGGTATTAGCAATAAAATCCAGCGTTTCTCCATTCAAGAATCTTTTAGTAATTTCTTCTTTCTGTATATCGTTAAGTCTTTTAGGCAAAACATTTTTATCATTTATTTTATTCTATTAAAAAATTCGTGAAAAAAAAATAAAACAGTGAATATACTATTTTTAATTAAATTTATTTTTCAATTGATAGGTACTTACCTTCAGATATAATAGATAGATAATGCTCCCTTAGCTCAGCTGGATAGAGCAACTGCCTTCTAAGCAGTGGGCCTCAGGTTCGAATCCTGAAGGGAGCGTAAATAAATTAAATAACAAAAATTTATTAATTTACTTTTAATTAACTACAAAAACTAAGACAAATTTGTAAATAGAGATGAAACTGATATGAATCTAATTAATAAATTTGATTTAAAAAGTATATTGAGTAATGAATTATGTTTAGGAGAGAAACTTTTCTTAATTGGTATTTTTTTCCTGCCTTCAGCATTACCAATTGGAGGTTTTTTTTTACTATCCTCAATTTTTATAGCATTTAAAAAAAATAATGAAAATTTAATCAAAAACAAATGGAATTTTTTATTTTTAATAACAATATTATTAATGTTATTAAGTACCTTTTATAATTATTTTTTTAACTTATCAGGTGTTTTACAAAATATTGATAAATCAATAATTCTCTTTAATTTGTTTAATTGGATACCTATCTATTTCGCATTTTTAGCATTTCAAATTTATCTAAAAACCGAGAAACAAAGATTATTATTTCAGAAATTTCTAATATCTGGGACTATTCCAGTATTAGTAAGTTGTATAATGCATCGATTTCTAAATATATATGGACCCTTTGAAACATTATTTGGAACAATTGTATGGTTTAATTACGAATCAATTCTCAAACTTGATGGAGACTTAAGTGGTGGGGTCACTGGATTATTTAATAATCCAAATTATTTAGGTATGTGGTTAACAATATGCTTACCATTCTCAATTTCATTATTAAGAATAGAAAAAGTCAATATAAATAAACTTATTCTTTTTATTATTAATTTACTAATAATTTACTTTGCAATTTCAACTAATTCCCGTAATGCTTTCCTAGGGATTCTTATTAGTCTGATAATTATTTTTGGGATTAGAAAAATTATTTATTTCACATTACTAGGATTTTTAGGAATTTTTATTTTTAACTATTTTTTACCAAATTTATTAAATATTAATGAGAACCTATTATTTTATAAATTAACTGACTTTAATCCAAATTTAAATTATCCAAGAATAAGAATTTGGGGAAATGCCTTATATCTCATATCTCAAAGACCTTTATTAGGCTGGGGGGCAGGTACCTTGCCTTATGTAACTTCTTATTTACCTCCTTATCAAAACTACCAGCATACTCATAATTTAATTATAGAATTTGCTTTTAATTTTGGAATCCCAGTCGCAATAATAATCTTTGCTACAATTTTAAAAATGATGAAAACAGCATTTAGAAAAATTAAAAGTATAAAAATTTCTTTAGATAATTATAAAATTTGTATTTCATTTTTTGCATCTTTTATGGTTTTTTTAATAGCACATTTAAATGACATCACTTATTATGATGGAAAGATTAGCATAATTTTTTCTATATTATTAGCTGGTTTAAAAAATATCATTGAAGAAAAAAATAAGTTTAAAAGAATATAAATATATCCTTTTAAACTTTTTGAATTTTTTATTATTATTTAATAGAGCTTTATCATCAGAAATTTAATTATATTAAAATACAATTAATTAAAGACTTTTAAATAACGCTTATAAGTAAATTATTTGATGTAATATTTTTGCAAATATTAGTAATAAATTATATGATTATCCCTATATTGTTTAAATCCTAAAAAAGTTATTAAAGAATGAAAAAGTTGAAAGTTATGACTTTTGTGGGAACAAGACCAGAGATCATAAAGCTTTCGAGGGTAATTGCTAAATTAGATATATCTACAGATCATATTCTTGTTCATACTGGCCAAAATTACGATTATGAACTGAATGAAATTTTTTTTGAAGATCTAGAAATAAGAAAGCCTGATTATTTTTTGAACGCAGCCGCTTCAACATCAACTCAAACTATAGGTAAAATCTTAATTGAAGCAGATAAAATATTAGAAAAATTAAACCCAGAAGCAGTTATGGTTTTAGGAGATACTAATAGCTGTATGTCATTACTTGCAGCAAAAAAAAGAAAAATACCGACATTCCACTTAGAAGCTGGGAATAGATGTTTTGACATGCGAGTTCCAGAAGAACTTAATCGTAAAATACTTGATCACACAGCTGATATAAATATTACCTTTAGCTCAATTTCAAGAGAATACCTTTTTAGTGAAGGCTTACCAAAAGAAATGGTAATAAAAGTAGGCAGCCCAATGATGGAAATAATAAATTTTTATAATGAAAAAATAAAAAATTCCAAAATTTTATCAGATCTTGAGATAACAAAAAAAAATTATTTTTTAGTAAGTCTTCATAGAGAAGAAAATATAAATTCTAAAAACTTTTATAATATCTCAGAAATACTTAACACAATTGCAAATAAATACAAAATGCCAATTATAGTTTCAACTCATCCAAGGACAAGAAAAAAGATAGAGGAATCCGATTTTAGTTATAGTAGTCAAATAAGGTTTCTAAAACCTCAAAACTTTTCAAACTATTTAAAATTACAACTTAATGCAAAAACTGTTCTATCAGATAGTGGGACAATAAACGAAGAATCATCCATTCTTAATTTCCCAGCTCTAAATATTAGGGAAGCTCATGAAAGGCCTGAAGCTATGGAGGAAACTTCAGTAATGATGACAGGAATTAATTGTGACAGAATTATACAATGCTTGGAAATATTATCTATTAAAGAAAATGATATAACTAGAGGTATTAATTTAGTAAAAGATTATAATGTTAAAAATTTCTCAGAAAAGATTTTAAGAATTATAATGAGCTACACAGACTATACAAAAAAAAATATATGGAAGGAATATTAAAAAGAATTGAAAATTTTAGTTATTTCACAATACTTTTGGCCCGAAAATTTTCGAATAAATGAAGTTTCAGAAGAACTAGTTAAACTTGGACATAAAGTATATATACTAACGGGATTTCCAAATTATCCTGAAGGTAAAGTATATGCAGAATTCAAGAAAGATCAATATAAATTTTCTAATTTTAAAGGAACAGAAATAATAAGAGTTCCAATATTACCAAGAAAGAAAAACAAGTACAACTTAGCTCTAAATTATATAAGCTTTTTATTAACTTCAATATTTATTGGTTACTTTAAACTCAAAGGCAAAAAATTTGATGTTATATTTACCTGCCAATTATCTCCTGTAACGATAGGGATCACATCAGCATTTTTTTCAAAAATTAGAAATGTTCCGCAAGTCTTTTGGGTTCAAGACTTATGGCCTGATACCTTAGTAGCACTAAACATATTGAAAAAAAATTGGCAAATAAATTTATTTAAATTTTTAGTAAATTGGATCTATAGCAGATGTAATTTAATTTTAGTACAATCAAAAAATATGTTGAAAGAAATAAAAAAATACCCTTCAGTTAAGGATAATATATATTACTTTCCTACTTGGGCAGAATTAAATTTATTTGATAAGATTGCCTCACCAGCGCCAGAAATTAAACCAAAAAATATTTTTACAATTTTGTTTGCAGGTAATATTGGTGAAGCTCAAGATTTCCCAAATATAATAAAAGCAGTCCATAACATGACGCTTAATAATATCAAAAATTTTAGAATAATATTGATAGGAGAAGGTAGTAAAAAAGATTGGGTAATTAGTGAAGTTAAAAAATTAAATATTGAAAAATATTTTGAATTTCATAACAGTTACCCTTTAGAAAGAATGCCCTCATTTTTTAAACATGCTGATGCGCTACTAGTTAGTTTATTAAATAGAAAAGTTTTTAATATGACAATTCCTGGTAAAATTCAATTTTATTTATCATCTGGAATTCCTATCATAGGAATGATATGCGGAGCTGGAGCAGATGTAATAAAGAAATCCAATGGAGGGTTTGTATGTGATTCTGGAGATTATTTAAATCTATCTAAAATAATACAAAAAATTATCATGCTAGATAAAAAAGATTTAAAAAAAATTGGTTTGAAAGGTAAATACTATGCAAATAAAGAATTCTCAAAAACTACCTTAATAAAAAAACTAGATAATATTTTAAAAGAAATATCAAAATGTAATTAATTTAAAATAAGTTTTAAATCTATTTCTATTTGGTAAAAAAATTTCTATAAATTGAAAATAATTATTTATTTATTAATGGTGAATTACCAATTTGCCAGATATTAAATCCAGCTTTTTTCGCATTTTTATAATTAATACATTTTCTAGTATCAAATATCCAAGAGGGTTTTCTCATTAATTTAAATAAATCGTCCCAGTTAATATCATAAAATTCTTTCCATTCAGTCAAAATAACAATTGCGTCACTTTTTAAAGCTGATTCTTTTACAGAAGAACAAATCTTCCAAGTACCATAATCGTTATTATTGCTTTTTTGATCTGCAAGTTCTTTATGAATTTTATGATTTTCTACCTTTGGATCATAAATAGAAAGATTAGCTCCTTCTTCTATTAAATCCCTGCAAATACTAATGCATGGTGATTGTCTAGTATCGTTAGTATTGGCTTTAAAAGCAAAGCCTAATATTGAAATATTTTTACCAGATACATTACCAAATAAATAATTTACAATTATTTTTGATATTCTGGATTTCTGCCAATTATTAATTTCAAGTACGCTCTGCCAATAATTTGCAACCTCTTCTAACTTATAAAAATTACATAAATAAACAAGATTTAAAATATCTTTTTGAAAACAACTGCCGCCAAACCCTGGACCAGGCGACAAAAATTTATTACCTATCCTACTATCCATTCCTACAGCTTGGCATACTTGCGAAATATCAGCACCTGTAATTTCGCATAATGAAGATATTGAATTAACTGAAGAAATTCGTTGTGCTAAAAAAGCATTTGCGGTTAATTTAGAAAGTTCCGAACTCCAAATATTTGTTCTTAGGATTTTTTCATTTGGGACCCAATTTAAATAAATATTTGAAAGCGCCTCGATAGCGTTCTCATCATCACCACCTATCAGAACTCTATCTGGATACTGTAAATCATTAACAGCATTACCTTCAGATAAGAATTCTGGATTTGACAAAACAGAAAAGGTTTTATTTTCACTAATCGCAGAATCTTGAGAGCTTATTAATATTTTTTTGATTGTTTCTGCTGTCCTTACTGGCAAAGTACTCTTTTCGACCACAATTGTATGAGATTTGGAATAATTGGCTATTTGCCTTGCTGATGACTCAACCCATTTAAGATCTATTGCTTGGCCAGCACCTACCCCTTTGGTCTTTGTAGGGGTATTTACAGATATAAAAATCATATCTGCTTCCGAGATTGACTCCTCTAAATCAGTAGTGAAGAAAAGATTCTTATTTCTCTGATTAAATATTAAATGATCGAGCCCTGGTTCAAAAATAGGCAAATTATTTATATCTAAACTATTCCAAGCTTCAATTCTCTCTTTATTAATATCAACAACTTTAATTTCTATGTCAGGGCAATGACTTGCAAAAACTGCCATAGTAGGTCCCCCTACGTAACCTGCACCTATACAACAAATTTTTTTTATATTATTTTTATTCATAATAATGACAAGTTAGTTTCACAAACAATTAGTTAAAAAAGTTGCAAAATTAAAATATTTAAGATTTTTCAATTTAGACTATAACACTTTTTAATTAGTCAAAACCAAATGAATAATACTTCTTTTACTTCTTAAAAAAAATTAAGAATGTATTTAGTAAAAAGTTATGAAACAAAAAGTTTTCAGAATTTTAACTATATTATTTTAATCAATACATTATCCACTATAAATTATGAATAGTAAAATAAAAAATATAAAGCCCATAAAAAATCTTGTTTCCGGCGGTGCCGGATTTTTAGGATCACATCTTATTGATTCATTGATGAAAAAAAATGAAGAAGTTATATGCCTAGATAATTACTCTACTGGTCAAGAATCAAATAACAAGCAATGGATAAATCATCCTAATTTCAGAATAATAAGACACGATGTCACTAATCCCATAGATTTAGAAATAGATGCAATATGGCATTTGGCTAGTCCTGCCTCTCCAGTTCATTATAAAACAGATCCAATAAAAACATCCAAAACCATCTTTTTAGGTACATATAATTTGCTGAGCTTATCTAGGAAGGTAGGAGCCAAATTTATACTTGCAAGTACTAGCGAAATATATGGTAATCCAGAAGTAAATCCCCAAGACGAAAACTATAATGGTTCTGTCAATACAACAGGTATTAGAAGCTGTTACGACGAAGGTAAAAGAATAGCAGAGACCCTATGCTCTGATTATAAAAGAATGCATAATTTAGATGTAAAAATCATGAGAATATTCAATACCTATGGTCCCAGAATGAGGTCTAACGACGGGAGAGTTATTAGTAACTTTATATTTCAAGCATTAAAAGGAAATCCTTTAACAATATATGGAGATGGGACCCAAACCCGTTCATTCTGTTATGTTGATGACTTAATTGAAGGGATGATAACTCTAATGAATTCAGAAATTAATACCCCTATAAATATTGGTAATCCTGAAGAATTTAAAATTATACAACTAGCTAACAGAATAAAAGATATTATAAATCCTAATTTAGAGATCATTTATAAATCTTTACCTGAAGATGATCCCTCTCAAAGAAGACCTGATATATCTAAAGCAAAAAGAGATTTAAAATGGCTACCAAAGGTGAATTTTGAGAAAGGAATAAATCTAACAATTGACTGGTTTAAGAATACTTATTTTTTATAAGCCTGAGGATAATTTTTATTTTTCTAATGCTCTTTTGATGAAATCTAAACTCAATAATAGAGATTCAATTTGAGCAACATTTAATCTCTCTGTATTATGAGATGTGTATTCAGTAAATTCCTTAGATATCTCTTTACCTTCTTCATAATATTTACTGTAATTAAGAGTTCTAGTGTCTGGGGGTAATCTAAAAAATTTACCATGATCATCTACTCTAGCCATCTCCTCTCTAGATAAAAGTGACTCATAAAGTTTTTCCCCATGTCTTGTTCCAATTACTTCATTTTTTTTACCATAATTAAATATATTTTTTAAAGCCGTTGCCAAATCTAACAAAGTACATGCTGGAGATTTTTGTACAAAAATATCTCCTTTAGAGCCTTTTAAAAATGCATGCATAACCAAATCAACAGATTCATCAAGAGTCATTAAATATCTTGTCATTTCAGGATCGGTTATTGTAATAGGAATATTATTTTTAATTTGATTTACAAACAAAGGAATTACAGAACCTCTAGAACACATTACATTCCCATATCTTGTTGCACAAAACTTGGTATTTGTTACACCCTGCATTGATTTTGCTAACATTAATTTTTCCATCATGGACTTAGATATACCCATCGCATTAATAGGATAAACTGCCTTATCAGTGCTAAGTAAAACAACTTTTTGAACACTTTTTGATATAGCTGCTTTTAAAAGGTTCTCAGTTCCTATTACGTTAGTTTTCACAGCCTCTATTGGATAAAACTCACAAGATGGTACTTGTTTCAAAGCTGCTGCATGAAAAATATAATCAATCTCATTACAAGCATCGCAAATAGAATCATAATCTCGTACATCTCCAATACAAAAAGTCGCTCTTGAATCTTGAATTTCTCTTCTCATTTGATATTGTTTATTTTCATCCCTACTAAATATGCGTATTTCATTGACATTATTTTTCAAAAGGTATTTACAAACGGTACTTCCAAAAGAACCAGTTCCTCCTGTAATAAGAAAACTTTTACCTTCTAAATTCATTTGCTTAATAATTTAAATTCTTTCATTGCTTTAATTAATAATGGCCATGGTTTTGGATGATAGCCAGTTAATTTATTAAATTTTGATCCGTCCAAGGATCTATCTAATTTAATTAATTCATTAGGTATTATATCTATTTTCTTATTATAAATATCAGCTATCGTTCTTAACAAATCAAATTTTGAAATTGATTGTCCTGGTATGTTTATTATACCTTTTAAATCGTTTCTAGGGATAATGTAGTTTTCTATTAGAATTGCCAATTCGAGAACAGTAGTTCCAGAAAAAATAGCATTTTTATATCCTTCAACAAATTGATTTTGAAATAAGAACCACTCTAATAAACCATTTTTAGATATTAACTCATGCCCTATTACCGACTTTCTTATAGTTAAAGTATTTTCAAAATTCAACTCACCAAGCAATTTACTTCTTCCGTAAAGATCTATGGGGTCAGGATTATCATTTTCACTATACAAACCTTTATTACCTGAAAATATACAATCAGTACTAAAGTGTATTAACCTTGAACCCAAATCTGCACATATTTTTTGAAGCCTATATGGTAGTAAGGAATTAATACTTATAAATTCTTCTGAATTATTAGAACTAGAAATATTTTTCTTTGTTATACCAAGACAATTAATCAAAATATCTGGTTTAATATTTTTTATAGTTTTTTCAGTTGTTTTATAATCTAATATATTTTCAATATGCACAAATCTTTCGTGATATTTTTTATTAAAAAATTTTATTTTTGAATAATTTCTTACAGCAGCAAAAGTCTGGAAATCTTCTTTATCAAAAAAATATTTTGTGAACGTATTTCCAAGAAGTCCTGTTGATCCTAATATTAGAATTCGCATTTAAATATTATTGTTTAGAAAAAGTACAATTAAAATCATTAAATTAAGATTTTTCATGAATGAAAAACATCAAAGTTTCCATATTCATTAGGAGTAGGATTCTTAAATATCAAAGGTCTACATATTGATAGCCTTGATTCAAAGCTTAGACTTCCATCATAATTCTCAATAATTAAGTATTTTGTTCCTAATGAAGGTATTTTTAATTTTATTCTTTTTGAAGAATTATTAAATATAACATTTATATATAAAATACTATTTGTAGGGTTATTAAAAACGAGATCATATTTTGAGGAGTTATCAAATTTATAAATAGGCGTATAAATGTGATTCAAAAAGGTCTTTATTGCTGTTTTTTTTAAATCCTTTGAGATTCCCCCGAAATTTCCATGTACAACGCTGCCTAATGATGATGATATAGGATAAAAAATTAAATAACCTCTATTTTGCTCATTCAATTTAAATTTTTTATTTAAGCCTTTCTCAAATAATATATCTGCAAAACTAAAGTCTGATTCAACATAATGTATGAAAGAAATATATTTTTCATGCCCAGGTATTGACTTAAAAATAATTTTGTTAAAGAAATCCTTCGCTACAAAAGTTTGCTTACCCAAAAAATCACCATCTTGTGAAAAAAATATAAAGTTGTGAGTCACATTTATCTCTCTCCCCAGAATTAATGCTCTAAGATTTTCTGCTACAAAAACAACCTTATTACAATATCTATCAAAGACAAAAAAGTCTGATACATTTTGAGGCGGATTTAACATAAACCATAATGAGTATGGATTATGGTTGATATTTTTAAGATAAGACAAAAATATTTTCATCTTTAAACAAATAAATTTATTTAATATGATTATTAATCTATCCATTCTTTTTTAATCAAATTAACATATTCCAACTTTTTAGTCCCAAAGAAATACTCTGTAGGTGGATGAGTATGTTCAACAGATAATTGATTAGTATTAACATCTATACTTAACATTAATGGAATAAAAGAAGCTTCATTACATCTAAAAAAAATTGTAGAAGGTTTATCTAGATATTTTTCGTATTCAAATGTCT
>Ga0163109_10002749_pt1 | contig 13605 bp, 16 predicted proteins | sample CRUFie1St13metaG_FD_108704 | JGI IMG/M metagenome (GOLD analysis project Ga0163109, IMG submission 108704) | Marine microbial communities from the Costa Rica Dome - CRUD Field 142mm St13 metaG | ecosystem: Environmental > Aquatic > Marine > Oceanic > Photic zone | place: Costa Rica: the Eastern... | reverse complement strand
TTTTCCTAAATCAATTGCTTTGAGGTAAGATGTATAACTTATTACTGCCTGTTCTTCAAAGTAACCTACCATTCTATGTGCTACCTTAGGAAAGAAAATATACAGTATTAAATAAAAATGCCAGAACAATGCTTGGGCAAGAATTATCATCCAACGTTCAAACCAATTAGGTTTTGCAATCTCAATGAATATCATTAAATGCATACGTTCATTTTCTGCTTCTGCTAACAGTGTTCTAATCCAACCTCTGTCGTCTGGCTTCATTTTGCGTAAACTTCTCAAATGACTCCACATACCTGCAACCATACCAGGAACACCGGCTACAGTTTCTAATACAACTGCTCTGTGTCCATAACGTTTAGCAAAGAAAGTATCCGCTATCCAACGCAAACGCATTGTAAAGAACAACGCACACTTATCTCCAAAGTCTGTAGGTCTTTTATGTTTCATTAACCTGTCCTTAAAAGTATGTGATAGCCGTATTCTGTTTTAATAGGGACTGTAAGCATTTCATCTTTGTTAATTCCACTAATAGGTTTTGCAATTTCATATTCCATATCTCCAGGAAAGTCAAACCAACCTAAGTCGCCGCCATTCTTTGCACTTCTTCTACAAGCACTATGTTCTCTTGCCGCTTGATCAAATGTAAGTAAACCTTCTATAATGTCTTGAATAATAAATCCTGCTTCTTGTTCTGCCGCTGGCTCAGGTCTGTTGCTTGTTTGTGCGGTTGCACCTTGGTGACTTATTAATATATGACTTGCTCTAAGTCTCTGAATTTTCATTTTTACCCCCTGGATTCGGGGAGAAATGCTCTGGATACTTGTTAGGAACGTCAGCCCACTGTTCAGCATCTTCTGGTACATTTGTAATATCTTTTACACTAATGTTTGGCCATTTATCTGAATATTCACGATTTATTTCTAACCATAAATCTGAAGTAGGATCGTTATCTGAGATAATAGCATCAACAGGACATTCAGGTTCGCAAACACCACAGTCAATACATTCATCTGGATTTATTACAAGCATATTCTCACCTTCGTAAAAGCAATCAACAGGACAAACTTCTACGCAGTCCATGTGTTTGCATTTGATACATTTGTCGTTAACGAGATACGTCATACTAATATGTATCCAAAATTAGAGGCGTGCCAATCTAATCATGGTTGCGGCTAAATTAATTTCTGGATCTGCAACAAGTGTATGATCAACGAGTCCTTGTTTGATAACAAGTATTGCATTATCTTGTTTTTCTTCATCTCCAAACAATGCAACATTGTCATATAGCCATTTGTAAATATCTTCTATTTCGTCTGGTCGAACTTGACTACACACAAGTTTTCTTGCGGCATTAATTTTGCCTTGTTTAAATAATTCAACCATCTCAATCTTATAATCGGCTTCTCCTGCATCGCCTTCTTGTGGCTTCTGCAATGCACCGTCAACACTATTCATTTGCACCATATTAATACATTTACGCAAATCAGGATATGTTGCTTTTACATATGTGTCAAGTGTATCTAAGTCAGGAGTAACACCTTCATCAATTAGTATTTTCGCAACACGAGCAGTAAATTCTGTTTGATCAATACGCTCAATATGAAAGCCTTGACATCTTGAATGTAGTGCTGGAATAATTCTGTTCGGATAGTTACAAGTTAAAATAAATCTGCTTGTTGTATGATACTCTTCCATTACACCACGCAATGCCGCTTGTGCATTTGGACTTAGATAATCTGCTTCATCGAGCAATACAACTTTGAAATCACCAAATGGAATCATTTGTACAAAGTTAATAATTTTATCTCTAACATCATCAACACTGTTTGTTCTACTTGCATTTATTTCAAGTATGTCTAAGTCATTTATTTCAAGTTCGTTAAATAAAATTTTAGCAAGTGTTGTCTTACCAATACCTGCATTACCGCTGAATAATAAATGCGGAATAGTGCCTTCTTTAATCCAGTTTTTTACCTGTGCTTTCTGATGTTCATCTCTAAACACATAGCCGTCAACTGTCTTAGGACGATATTTTTCTACCCATAATTCTTTCATCCAGTAAACCTTTCAATTAATGCTACCACAACGTGATAACCGAAATACAAAAATACCATTGTAACACAGAACTTCAAGAACTTGTTCATTCCGTCATCTGACATTATTTCCCATTCTGGCCTTGTATCTTTTCTATTAAATATTTTCATCTTCCTAAAAACCTCTTTGCCGCATCTATTGGATTTTTCAATCCTCTGTATGTTTCATCAATGAATCCTATATGTTTAGATAGTTTAGAATTTAATTCATTTACACTATCTTGCAATGCATCTACTTTTAGAGCAAGTGCTTTTAATTCATTAATAATTTTATCATCTTTTGCCATCTAATATCCTCTGTCTTAAGTTACTGCTACTAAATGAATGTTGTCTTTTATTATAGTATATTTCTATACCTTTGTCAACACAAATCTGCTTACCTGTAAAGTCTTTGGACTTATATTCCTCACCAATAAAACGCCTATGTATTTGGTAAGTCAAAAGTATATCTTCCAAATCTTTTTCGGTTTCGTATGGAATAATTTCATCAATGTACTTACAACCTGCTAATTGAACATAACGTTCAAAAACACTTTGTATTGGTTTGTTTTTTTCGGGTCTATCTATTGAAGGATCTGATTGTAATCCTACAATCAAATGTTCACAATTGGCACGTGCTTCTTTAAGCATGGCAACGTGTCCTGTGTGAAATAAATCAAATGTGCTAAATGTAATACCGACTGTCATAGTGTTTATTATACACTAAATGAGCAAAAAGTCAAGTATTTTATAGATCACCTTCTTTCCGATTTTCGGAATAGTGTACGTCAAACTCGCCTCCTGGGTAGCGTGATTTTAGTTTGTTTACGTTTTCTTCTATGACTTCGTTAGGGTCCAAACCAAGAGCCCTACAAGAGTTAATCCAATACCACATAATATCGCCAAGTTCTCGTTTAGCATGAAATATAGTTTCATCGTTAAGTGGTTTACCTTGGAAGATACACTTTTTAACAATTTCATTAAATTCTCCTGTTTCAGATGAGAGGCCTATGCCTCCTGTAAGTAGCAATGCCATATTAACACCGCTTTCTTTATCAAGACTTTCTAATTGTTTAGACAGTGCTTGAGTTTCGTTGCTTTGTGTAGATGTAACTGTTTCTACAAAAGATTGATATCTTTTTAGATCGACTTGCTTCAATGTTTATTCCACTTCTTAATTATTAACAAAATCTTCTGGTCGATGTGATGTGTTATCACCTGCACCAGTGAACTGACCAAATGTAACATTTTCTGGTGTTTCAGTTTGCCAGCCTAATACGCCTTGTGCTTCTACAGTATGCATAACTTTATATTCACCGTTACCTTCTGTATCAACTTCAAAGCCTCTTGTCCAACGACCGTGTTCTACAAGAACCCAATCGCCAATCTCATAAGGTTCATTGTTTGTATTTCCTTTACTAACAATTTGTCCCCAACGAGGTTTGATACCTCTATCTTTACCATCATCGCTTGAGATAATAATACCGCCTGCTGTAACTTGTTCACCAAACTCCATAGCAGTAACAATTATTCTGTCATGTATTGGTCGAACTTTACCTTTTACTTTTTGTCTTAAGCCTACTTTACCAGCGGCCATTGCTTCATAATCCATTAGTCACCCTTTTTTACAAAGTTACCATCGTCATCTTCTTCCCACTCTTGAGCCTCTGCTTCTGTGGGTTCAACTGCTTCTACTTCAGCAATCTTTTGCTTTGCTGTTTTCTTTTTTGCAGGTGTTTCTTCTACTGCTTCAACTGTAGCATTATTAGATGATACTGCAATTTCGTCAACAACTTTTCCTGGATTGTCTCTGTAAAAATCGGCTAATACGTCTTCACGTTTACGAACAATTTTACCACCTGGGCCTAATTCATCACCACGTGCATTTACACGAGCATTTCCTACGGCTGGAGTAAGTTCGTTCTTTTGACGTAGCAAGTCCATATCAACTTCTTTGCCTTGCATTGTCTTATAAACTTTACGACCTGTTTGTTTTACTGCCATTGTTTATCTCCTATTATGTGAGTATTTATCTGAGGAACTCACGCCAATCCAAGCCAAACTGGATTGAATTTATTCTATGTACACCAATCAAATATAACACATAACTGGCTACACTTGATCCACGTCCAACTCCCCAAACTATATTGTTTTTACGCATGAAGTCAACCAAATAAAACATATAACGTAATAAGTTATACATATCTCTTTCATGAAATTCTTTTAATTCTTCATAAACTCTTTTTACTTCTTCTTCGCTATTACACAAATTGATTAGTTTTTCTTCTACATTCAATTCTTTATATTCCAAAGGCATAAACCATTCATTTTGACATACGTTATCAAAAGTTTTCTGATCCACATCTAATGGAATATACTTTTGAAGTTTCTTGCCACCAAATTCATCAACTTGTTTATTAAACTTTTCTATATCTTCATTAGCATCGCAAAGAACAATATGACACTTGTCCACTTGACCTGTGTATATCATGTCAATTAAATTACGAGCAGAAAATATCGGCACACCATTGCCATCAGTTTTTATAAGCATACAAGTATTTTACGATATATTAATGAGATTGTCAAGATCTTTATCTTGGTTCTTAGCCATTTCTTTGCGATAGCGTGTTGCCAATTCCATCTTGTACATCTCAATAAGTGTAACCATTTGTGATTTGACTTCGGGATTACGAGTCATATAGAATTTTTTGGATAGATTAGTTAACTTTTCTTCTATCTGTGGAGTTGTGTATTGATCTAAATTTTCTTCAATTGGGTGTAGCATTAATAGTATTTGCCGACATATTCTACAAAAAGAGTTGAACCTTGATTGTATGTCAGAAAATCTATTATAATTGGATCAGTATCACTGTCAATTGTAAGATTGTTAGTGAACACATATGGATTTTGCTCAGAACCATTGCCAGTTTTGTTTGGCCACGCTGGACTAAATTTTAATGTACTTCCTGCTTCTGTTCCAAATGTAACAATTCTATCAGTACCATCATTTACAAGGATCATTCTAATCTTACCTACTTTACCTGATGCCGGCCAACCTGTTGTTGTTAGTGTAAGATCACCGCCAATAGTAAATGTTTGAACAGAACCAAGTGTGAAGTTAACATCTACCGAGGATTGAAGAGTTCCACCTGCATTAAGTTCTTCTGAAACATTTACAAAATTAGCATTTGTAATATTGTTACCTAAGAAGTTATTTGCTTCGTTTTTCTTTGCTGAATTATCTTGCAGTGCTTCTATTTCAGACTTTGCCGCTGTAAAATTACTTCTAATTGTACCAAAGTTATCTCTGAAACCTTGTGAATCGTTATCCTGTCCTGCTATTGGAAACGCTTGGTTAATACTTTGGTCGTCTATATTACTTGCCATTTTATATCCTCTCTATGCTTTTATTTATCTGCTTTATATGTTATGTTCATAATTTGCGAACAGTATATATTGATCCTCTGATTTACCAGTTGTACTGTCAATTATATACCTATCAATATCAAAATCAATGGTTTTGAAGTTGAAATCAACGTTCTTTATGTTTAATAATATTTCATCTGCGGCACCTGCCTTGCAGTATGCTATTGGAATTGCTGTAACAAATCCTAATTCTTGTACGCTATTTTCTTGTGCAGTACGCATCCATAGAGGTAAAAAGTCTCTTTCAGTTACACCTGTATCAGATATTCTATCACGCATATTTTTTATATTTGTAATGTATTTTGCATTATCCTGATTTTGGCTTACTTGTATAGCAGTATTATCTATTTTGATAGTATTACTAATTGGCCTAAATCTAAATGGCTCTGCTTTTTGTATTTCAAATTGTTGCACTGATGTTACTACACCTTGATCTCTTGTTGTAACTACAATGTTACCTAAAGTAGGATAAACAATTCTTCCGCTTCGTGTAACAATCTCTAAGTCATTACCAATACTTGTAACACTTACTGTAGGTGTTCCTACACCACGTACTTCTAATTGAAATTCACTTGCTCCATTTCCTAATGCAGTATTGTCATCTTGTGATTCAAATTCTACACTATCAACAGTTATTTTTTTGCCAGTTGCTGTATGTAGAAATTTCTTTACACTACCCTCTGTTGGCATATAAGGATCAATAACTTCAAGATATATTACTTCGTATACAGTATCATTACTGCCAGCATTTTTTGCAACTGCTTTTTTTACATCGCCTATTTTGTATTGTCTACGTTTGTGATTCTTGGCTACTGCACCAACATAGTTTCTAATATTCTGTGTAAGTATTCCTGCATACGCTAACATCTTAATATCTTTTTGTACACCGAACTCTGTATCACCACTTCTGTATATAAGTGCTGGAGGAAACACATTAGGATTAGAAATAAAAGATTGATAATTATCTCTTACTTCTTGTTTTAAAAATGGTTTCATATATAGGTTACTATATAGATTATCATCCGGATCTAAAACATCAATAGTAAATTCACGTTCTATGGCACTGTAACCAAAACGGTCTTCTGCTTTTACAGTAAATTTAAATTCTCTATCAATAATAGTTTTTGCACCATCAAATGTCATTGCGCCACTATCAAAAACTGTAAGTCCTGGTTTCGCTGTAGTTCCAAACTGATTCACTTTACCTATTATTTCACCACTTATATCAAGTGATAGTCCTGAAGGTAAGTTTCCTTTAACAACACTGTACAATAACCTTGAATCTGGAACTGTAGTTGTTGCTTTTACACTTAAAGTTGATGTAAAGTTTGCACTTATATTTCCAAGGTTGCTTGGAGTGTTCCAAGTAATTGTACTATCTATTTCACCAAGTATTTTTACTGTGAATGTTTTTTCTTTATTTGCAAGTTCATTTACTTCTTCATCAAACCTTGTTGCTTTAATTGTAAATTTATATTCTTTTGTTACTGCTGGTTGATAAGGAACACGACCTGCAATCTCACCAGTGCTGTTGTCTAATAACATACCAGGTGGAAGTGTACTTGGAGTGCCGTCATCGTTAAGTGCTTCTAATGTATATACAAGTGTTCCTGCAAGTGTCTCAGTATCTAAGACATCAAGGAAAAAAGTTAAGTAATTATTTGCTCTTCTGAATCCTAAGTTTCCTGGAGTAAGCCATACTGGTGTTCTTAGATATGTGTTATCAGCAGTAAACAAACCATTAGCAATTTGCATCTGGGTGTTATCTGCTCTTAAGAAATCATCACCTATTAGATAAATTTGAAATTTACGTTTTGCAATAGTATCGCCATCTGTTACACTAACAATAAATTCATAAAATCTGTTTAATTTTCTTGGTTGTCGTGTAGCAATTCTATCGTCATAAATTCTTGTGTCATAAAAGAAACTGTCATAACCGTTTGCACTTCTTTGACCAAAATCAAATGGAAACGTGCCATATATATTTGTATCATATGCACCACTGCCTGCACGTTTATCAAGTGCAAGTACTGGTTCAACTACTCCAACAATTCTTCCATCTTTAGTAAGTTGTGTGCCTGGCGGAAGTTCTCCGTCATCATCTGCGATAAAATATTCTAAAGTATCTCCTGCTGGTAAATCTGCGTCTATGGCTTGTAACTGAAAATCTAATACTGTATTATCAAGAACAAAATATTTGTTGTTAGGATCGACAGGCAGTAATCCGTCTTTACCTTGTGTTACCCAGATTGGTTCATCTGCTCCATCTATAAGAATAGTAAATGTTCTATCTTCAATAGCACCATTACTATCTGTTGCTCTTAATACAAACTTACTTTCAGTAAGTCTTTCTACTTCAAAAGGCGTACCAGTTATATATAATCCGTCAATTCTTAAACCACCAGGTAAAGCACCACTTATGACTGCAACATTAGTAATAGTATTGCTTGTGGTATTCAAAGGTAAAGCAAATCTTATAGTTGCATTTTCTGCAAATATACCGAGATTTGATCCTGTAGTTCTTGTCCAGATTGTAGCCATTATAATTCCTTGTTCAGTAGTATTTATCGGAATCTTGTACTATGACTATAGTGGGGCTGTGATAGTTCCAACGTCTATTTCTAAGTCTGCAATAGTGCTATCTTCCTGTAATCCAGGATCGTCTATAGTTCCTAAGTCTATATTAGTTGCTGAACCTAAAAATTCAAGTATACTTGAAGTGCTACCTGTAATAGTACCAAAGTTAAATCCGTAAATATCTCTTACGTCAACCATATAAACTTTACTTTCAATATTAGAAACGTTTATAATACTGTTGTTTTGACCGTCTAAAGTACCAGCAAGTTGCGGTGTTACATCACTTGATAACTCAGTTGCTGAATTAATTGTAATACCATTCGCACCGTTAGTTTGTGTAGTTACGTTTGTACCACCTGTAATGCTGAAAGTATCACCTTCTGAAAGTGTTATATTTCCGCTATCAGTATCTACTACTAATTGTTGTAATCCGCCTACACTTGATATTGTTACACCAGTTGATGTAGATGCAAGACTTACGTTACCGCCTGCAACAATTTTTTTGAATTGTAAATCAAAGCCTGTCTTTTGTGCAAACAAACCTTCTCCTACAGTACCTAAATTAGATGCTGTTGTTTGTTCAGGATTACGAGCATCAAGTTCTGCAAAGTTATTGTTTACTTTTACAAAGGCTTCTCTTAGATCATCACCTGTACCGTCGTTTGCTACACCACCAATATTAACTGTTTGTATTGTCATACTAATATTTATCCTATCCTGTGTTCCTTTAAGTAACTACTATTAAGCCGTGCATACCACCATGAAATTGACAATTATAGTGATAAGTTCCTGCGGAAATACCTGTTGTATTCCAAACAATAGTACCGTTTGAAGCACCTTGACCACTTGCACCTGTTACTTGATTTCCTGTACCAGTTGAATTAAATGTTTTAATAAACAATGGATGTCCTGATGCATTTACGTTAAGTGTAAGTGTATCGCCACTGTTAATATTAATTGTTGGATTACTTCCACTTACACTGCCGTTTCTATCTGAGCCGGACATTGTGTAAGCACTCGCACCCGAGTTTCCTACGTTAATACTGTATGAACCAGATGCAGGTACTGATCCTGGTTCTGGATCTCTTTTAATAACACTTCTTTTTATTCTTGGATACAAAGCACCTGTTGTAGGTCTTACATTATAGTCTTTCTTAGGATACAATCTACCATTCAATGGTCTTTCCAATGTGTATTTTGCGTGTTCATTAGGTGAGCCTTGTAGGTCATCTAAATCGGTTGGATCCTCTGAATTTGTTCTATCAAATAATTGTCCTGTAACTGACCACTTTTTAATTAAATATTCTTTTGCTTGTTCCTGTGTGTAATGTGGATATGTTTCAAGAATACAAGCAAGTAATCCTGCAACCTGTGGACTCGCCATACTTGTTCCTGAAATTTTTGTTATTCTATATGCACTGTTTCTTGGATCATTTGCAAAGCCACCATTGTAAGCACTTTGTATTTCAGTTCCAGGCGCATAGATATCAACACCAGGACCGCAATCACTAAAACTAACTTTTCTATCTATTCCATTTTGTAAACCATCATCTGTTGCACCAACACAAATATTAGGAAGGTCGTAATCTCCATCAACTAAATTATCAACAGCAGTAGGTGAAGTACCTCTCATATAATAATATGTAAAGCCACCCATTTCAAATGTGTTATCCCAATCAGGGCCACCTGGCACATCATGTTTCCAACTACCATTGCCTGCCGCTCCACACATAACAACACCTGCATCAAATAAATCTTCAATGTCTGCATCCAATGCCGCAACACGTTGAGGAATTCTTTTTCCAGCAATGAATCCCCATTCATTTAATTGTGCTGTTGAGAATCCACCACCTGTGGCTTTATTTGCATTTTGTTCGATAGTTAAATCAATTTGCGTAGGAATTGCTTCGTAGAATTTATATTCATATCTAACTGTAGGATTACCTAATGTACCACTTGTGCCTGTACTACCTTCATAAACTAATCTAAAGATTCTACTACCAACTGTTCCAGTACTACCATAATAAATTCTTTGACAACTACAGTCTTCTGAGGTAACCATTATCTTTGGAAGTGCAGGTGTATTTTCATCAATACCAGAATAAGTAGTCGACCCACCACCAAATGTAAGATAACTGTTTGTTCCAAGATAAACTGTGTTATAATTTTGACTTAGATATGTTACATTGAAAGGTAAACTAATATTCCAGTATCCGTCATCATTATTACCAGTTGTAGGCGTACTACTTGCAGTCAATGTACCTACGCTACTAATTGGAATATTTGTTCCTAATGAAGTTGCAGTTCCTGCTGGATTAGCCGCTTGGTAATTAACAATAGTACAATTTAAATCTGCGGCAGTTATAGGACTGTCTCCTTCTGTTACACTTGTTTCCCATGTAATACTGTATTGTTCGTTATTAGGCAAACTCAAGTTTGTCTGTGTTAAATCTACTTCAATTGTACTGCCATCTGTTGAACTCTGTGTATCAGTTTGTGTGTTGACTGTAGCACTGCTTGAATCTTGTACTGTGATTGTACAGGTAATTTCTGTATTACCTGAAAATGCACTTGTACTTACATTGTGTTGATAGTTAATAGTTGTAGGTCCTTGAATAGTTGCAGTGTAAGATGCATTAGGTACAACATTAGCCTGTAATCTTATTTGTCCACCTGATCTGGTAAATCCTGTAGGTGTTGCATTGAAGTCACCGTTGATTGCACCTTCTGATCCTGAGGTACTTAATCTCTGTGAAATATTTTCTATTTGATTTGTAGTAAATGCAGAAAGCAGTTGGGTAGAACTAAACACACCACTGGTACCGTTAAATACAGGATTTCCATCTGGCACATATCTAACACCTCTATATGTTACAGCATTTATACTACTAAAAGTCCATTGACTTGGAAAAATACTCATTCCCCAACTGTTGTTTACTATAGTAGGATTTTTTATTCCTGTTGAAACATTTGTAGATTTGTTAATATGAAACTCTCTAATATAATCCATCACATATGGAAAATTATTATTACCTGTAGCACCAGCATAATAATAAATGTTATATAGGTTAGCGGCTCTTGCCCAACCTTGTCTGTTTCCACCTGCTGTCCCCATAACGTGATTAGCGTGTGTACTGCCTGGATTGTTATAACCGTAATTTCCTGCTGAAGTGCCTTTTACAGCAGGATCATGTTGAAACCAATTGTATTGAACAATACGTTCATCTGATGTATCGTCTACATCTTGGGCACTCAATCCTTTGAATTCTGGATGGCCAGTATATATTCCATTACCATCACAAATTACAAGATCAACGTTTCTACCAATAGCATTAAAATTAATTGTTGTAGTAATTTCTGTAGGATTATCTCCCCAGTTAGTTCTTAGGGTTCCATCCACTAACCTCAACAATCCCCAATTTAAATCAGGACTTGTTTCTACACTATTTCTTGCAAAAATTCCTGTTTGTTCAACAATAGTATTTTCGCCTAATTCAATACCTCTATCTTTTGGATTAAGTTCAACTGCTTTTACTCTTGGATCATATCTAACAATATTAGATTCATGTTCAGTTAACCAATATTCAGTAGTTCTTGATATTGGTCTTTTGTTGTTTAAATCTACAGCACGGTTTGGAATAGTTAAAGCACCACCAGGAGTCTCCATATCGTTATAGAAGTCATCAAGGTCTGTTGCTTTTTTCAACGTGACCATGTAAACTTTTCTCTGGACGTGTTTGGCCAGTGACATATTAAGCCTCCAGTTTTAATAAGGTCAGTGTAGTTGTTATTGCTTGAGTTGTACCTGATTTATTTTTTACATTTATGTAAATTGTAGTATCGTTTGCAGTATTGGAACCTATAATGCTCGGACCAAATTCTACTGTTTGATTTGTAGATGAAGTTAAAACTTCTGCAACTACACCTGCATCTGGTGCAGGATCAACACCTTCCCCTCTTGAAGCATCAGCAGTTCTTGCCGCTGAACTTGTATAAATTCTTACCCATGCTTGGGCTGATACTGTAACATTTAAAAGAGCGTAACTCTTGAATCCTGTTAATGTTATACCCTCTGATACATCATCTGCAATACTATTTGTTGTTCCTGCTGTTGTTGATCTTGATGCAAGGCCAACACTAAATCCACTAACTTCTGAATCTACATATGCTTTAATTGATTGTTGCGTTGCAAGAGCAGTTGCACTATTTGAAGACATATCATCTTCATCAAGCACAGATGTCAAAGTTATTGTACTACCTGCAAAATCTAATCCTGAAACATTTACAAGACCAACTCCACTTAAAGAATTAGTAAACGTAAATGTTCCGTTTCCGTTTGCTTTTAAAAATGTATTTGCAGATCCATCTGCAATATTTAAATCTGTTAAAACAGTTGGACTATCTGTTATACCAAAGCCACTAATAGTTGTTGGTTTACTTTGTATGTTTGCCCAAGTAGGTTCATTTGTAGCATTTACCCAACTTAATCCTGACCATTTTAAAATTTGATCGCCTGCAATATTAGAAATACTAATATCATCAAGGTCAGTAGTTTGATAAACTGGTTTGCTTGTAACATTATTCCAATCAAGATAATATGATCCATCAAACCCGTCCAGGGTATCAGCATTTAATCCACCACCACCTGAAGTTATATCATCTGCTGGTATCCATTTATTATTAAGCCATTTTAAAACTTGTCCATTAGTTGGTGCTGTTGTTGCTGTATCAACATCTGACATATCATTTATGTCAGTTGGAATAATAGGTTTGTTACTTAAATCATTGTAACTCCCTGAAGTAGCAACGTCATCTAAATTAGGAGTTCCTGTTATTTCTGAGTATGCAACAGAAGTGTTTACAAAAGCATTTCCATTGTATTTTAAAACTTGACCATTTGTTGGTGCTGTTAATACAACGTCGGTAAGTCCGTCAAGTGCAGTTGCACCACCGCCACCACCACCTGATCCAATTCCTGTTGCTGTAATTGTTAATGTATTTGCTGTATCATTATAAACAAGTTGTATACCTGTGCCTGCTTGTAGTAAATCTTTTACTCTGTCATCAACACGTTCGTCAGTATGATATTTTTTTGTTCCTTCAACAATATCGTCAGTGTTGCTTGGTATAGTTGGTTTACCTGTTAAGTCTGCATAAGCACCACTAAATGGATCATATGGCACTCCTGCAACCGTTAAACTTGTTGCTTGTACATTACCTGCACCTACAATGCCAGACCCAGTAAGGTTTAAATTATCACCTACGGGTAATTCTTTTAACTTGTTACCGTCATCTGTATCTACTATAAGTGGTATTCTATTTGCCATTTTGTTTTCCTATTTGTAGTATTTATCCTGTTGGTGCTACACTCTTGTATGGGTGACTTACAGGTAAATTAGCAGTTAACCCCCATTTGTGTGCTATATAACCTTCTGCTTGTTCTATGTAAGTTTTGTCGCCACCGCCTGTGCCAGGTTGTCCCTGTGCCACTATAAATTCAAACAGTTTACCGCCAAATGTTTGACTG
>Ga0163109_10002748_pt1 | contig 13607 bp, 14 predicted proteins | sample CRUFie1St13metaG_FD_108704 | JGI IMG/M metagenome (GOLD analysis project Ga0163109, IMG submission 108704) | Marine microbial communities from the Costa Rica Dome - CRUD Field 142mm St13 metaG | ecosystem: Environmental > Aquatic > Marine > Oceanic > Photic zone | place: Costa Rica: the Eastern... | reverse complement strand
TTTTCTTTCAATTTTTTATATGTAAACCTTAATAAGGTTAGCGTATGTTGACTCAATATCGTTAATATCTAATAAACAGATAAATATTATTATGATCCCATTAGTTTTAGAAGAATCTGGCGGAAGTGAAAGAGTCTTTGATATTTATTCAAGATTATTAAGAGAGAGAATAATCTTTCTGGGGGAACAAGTTACTAGTGAAACTGCTAATAGAATTGTTGCTCAATTATTATTCCTTGAAGCAGAAGACCCTGAAAAAGATATCTACATGTATATAAATTCTCCGGGCGGATCTGTCTATGATGGACTTGGTATTTTTGATACAATGCAACATGTAAAGCCCGATATTCATACAGTTTGTGTGGGATTAGCGGCTAGTATGGGTGCTTTTTTATTAGCTGCAGGTAGTAAAGGTAAAAGAAGCAGCCTTAGACATTCAAGAATAATGATTCATCAACCTTTAGGAGGAGCCAGAGGTCAAGCTAGTGACATAAGAATTCAGGCAGATGAAATTTTGTTTTTAAAGGAACGTCTTAATACAGAATTATCAGAAAGGACTGGTAAGGATTATGAAACCATTAAAGAAGACACTGATAGAGATTTTTATATGTCTCCAAGTGAGGCAGTTGAATATGGATTAATCGATTTAGTATTAGATAAAAAACCTGTAAAAGTTTAACTCAACAATTGAGGTGTTCTTTCTTTTTCAGGTATATCAGTGAATTCAGAAAGAATATTGGTAAATTCCTCACCATCCAATGTTTCTTTTTCTATTAGAAGGTCTACAATTTTATCCATAGCTTCTCTATTTTCACTGACAATTGAATATGTTTCTTTATAACATTCTTTAACCATAACTCTTACACTTTCGTCAATTTGCTTGGAAATTGAATCAGAAACTTCACTTCTAGTCATTAGATCCCTTCCTACAAAAACTTCTTGGTTACCACCTTCAAGGGCTATAGGACCTAAATTACTCATTCCAAATCTTGTTACCATTTGGCGTGCCATAGAAGCAACTTGTTGGAAATCACCTCCTGCACCTGTGGTAATTTCTCCTTTTCCAAAAACAACATCTTCCGCAGCTCTTCCTCCTAATGCACCCATTATTCTTGCTTTAAGCTGGGCTCTGCTAACAAGTGTTTGTTCATCATCTGGAGTAAACCAAGTTAATCCTTTAGCCTGACCTCTTGGAATGACAGTTACTTTTTGAACAGGATCATGAGCTTTTACTAATGAACCAATAAGAGCATGACCTACTTCATGATAAGCAATTAATCTTTTGCTCCTACCGTCTGTTAGAGGCGAACCCTCCATTCCTGCAACTATCCTATCTACAGAATCATCTATTTCCGTAATACTTATAGAATCTTTTCTTCTTCTTGCAGTTAGGATGGCAGCTTCATTTAGTAAATTTGCTAGATCTGCTCCAGTAAAACCTGGAGTCCTTCTTGCGATGCTTTCTAGTGTTAGGTCCTCTTGAAGTTTCTTATTCCTCGCATGGACTTCGAGAATTGATAGTCTTCCTTTGATATCTGGAGCATCTACAGTTACTTGTCTGTCGAATCTACCAGGCCTCATAAGGGCTGAATCTAAAACATCAGGCCTGTTTGTAGCAGCAATAATTATTATTCCACTATTACCTTCGAATCCATCCATTTCAGTGAGCAATTGATTGAGAGTTTGTTCTCTTTCATCATTACCTCCCCCAATACCTGCACCTCTTTGCCTTCCAACTGCATCGATCTCATCAATAAAAATTAAACAAGGACTATTTTCTTTTGCTCTTTTAAAAAGATCTCTTACTCTACTTGCGCCAACGCCAACAAACATCTCAACAAATTCAGAACCTGACAGTGAGAAGAATGGTACACCTGCTTCTCCAGCAATTGCTTTTGCTAAGAGAGTCTTACCTGTTCCAGGAGGTCCAACCAATAAAACGCCTTTTGGTATTCTTGCACCAACTGAAGTAAATTTCTCTGGTTTTTTTAAAAAAGTGACAACTTCTTGTAGATCTTGTTTAGCTTCATTAACGCCTGCTACATCTTCAAAAACAACTCCTGTTTCAGCTTCCATTGCAAATCTTGCTTTTGTCTTTCCAAATTGCATAGCTTGGCCTGGTCCTCCTGGCATACCATTTGATCTTCTGGCTAATAAAATCAAACCTCCAATTAAAATAGCTGGGAAAAGTAAATTACCCAAAATTCCCAATGCAGGTGGAGCTGTTTTTACAGGATGGACATCAAAACTAATTCCCTCATTTTTAAGATTGTTTATGAGTTCAGGCGTCAAACCAGGAAGATCTACACGCAATCTTTGAACTTTATTATCTAAATCTGAATCTATTGTCTCTATAACTGCATTTCTTCCTCCTTCAAAAATATCTACGGAAGTAACCCTTCCTGATTTAATGTAATCTAAAAATCGGCCGTAACTTACTCTTGCTACTGCAGTATTTCTTGGCGCGATTGTGGTGCCATTTGATTTAAGAGAATCAACGCTACTGGAGGATAAAAATTGGTAAGTAAGAGCTATAACTAGAAGTAAAGGTAAAGCCCATAAAATTATTGTTTTAAATTTCTGATTCATTTACATGGTTAGTTAATTCTAGGATTCTAGAATGAATAAGGGCATTTCGTTGATATTTTCTCTAACTTTGTGCTTATATTACTCTTGAATGTATTGGATTTTTTAATGAAATTTGAAATAAAAGATAAGGTTAAGTTAATTGCTCCAGTTTCTTATCTAAAGACTTCAGATAATATGCCTATGTTGAGACCTCCTGATTTAGTGGCTATTGATGAGATAGGGGAAGTCCTATCGATAAAATCTTTAGATACTGTTGAGGTAAAGTTTAGAAGGGGTTCTTTTTTAATTGATATTGATAAGATTGAGAAAATTTAATTTAAAAGTTTTTTTCCCAACTATTAGTAATTTCTAAACAAATTTTTTTATTGCAGGAAATACTTAAAAAGGGTCTCGAAAAATACTTGTTAGTCAATTTATGAATATCTAATGAAGATATTTCATCAATTTTAGAATTTAATTCGATCTCCGAAATAGGTTTAATGCCATAACTAATTAATTGTATCTTGCGCTGTAAAATTTCATCTAAAGATTGATTTCCCAAGAGAAAAGAACCTTTAAGTTTTTCTTTAGCTAAAGATATTTCAGCCTCAATTAAAGGTTTTAAAAGTAAATTTTTCCACAGTTCTGACAAAAGTTCAAAGGCAAAAAGGGCATTTTTATTAGATACTGATAAATAAATCAAAAATGGAGCATTTCCATTCCTAACAGGATAATAAACACCTAAATCGTAAGTAATTCCATTTTTTTCTCTAAAAAGTTTAAATAACTTAGCGCTCATCCCATAAGATAAATATGACTCCAAAATTTTAAGTGGTAAGTATTCATTACTTCTACGAGAACAAGTTTGATTCCCTATCATTAAGATTGTTTGATTTGACTCATTATTACTGTAATCAAATCTATTTTTAGCCCCTAATATATTATTTGAGGGTAAAAAATTTTCTTTTTGGATATTTTGTTCAAATTTTTCTAAATTTTCTCCATTTACTTTTGGATTATTTGAAATTAAATACTTTTCTCTTATTTTGAAGTTTTTAAACTCACATAAAACATCTTTATAAGTAATTTTTGAAATGTCATTTGCATTTCCAATTGTATTGAATGCATAAGGATGACTTGAATAAACAATTTTTCTCCATTTTTCAAAACAAATATTAAATGGATTCTCCTTTTCTTTTTTAATTAAATTAATTGAGGATTTTTTTACTTTTTGAAATTCAATTTCTGAGAGGATTGGCTTATTGATTATTAGATCTAATAAAGGAAATAATTTGCTGAAATGTTCATTAAGCGATTTTATGCTTATAAAGATTCCATCTTCAAATACTTCTTGATTTAATTCTGCTCCAAAAGATTCAATATACTCAGAAAGAACGAAGTTATCAAAACCTTCACATCCTCGGGTAAGAAGAGAACAAAGGATTTTATTTATACCCTTCTTGCTAATACTATCCAGATCACTACCCCCCTTAATCCAAATTGAAGCAGTCGAAAAATTTCTTTTTTTATAATTAAAAAAATATCTTTTTAACATTTACTAGGTGAAGCAATAAGAGTGAATTTATCTCCACGAATAAATTCCAAGATCTCTTCGAAATTAGCCAAGTCATTCCAATAATTTAAATGAATTTCTAAATTATTAATTGAAGATTTTCTCCCCCAAAGAAGTTCATTTCCAAAGAAGGTAGAGAGTTGTGTAGATGTCTCTAGATTAAAGACATAATTGCTTTTTACAATATTTATAGCTTTTTTTATTTCATCCAAAGTAATAGCTTTAAAATTTAGGATTTCATGAATTATTTTATTAATTTGCTTTTCTACTAGTTCTAATTCTTTTGTATCACAAGTTGCTTCCAATATAAATAATCCACCTAATTCACCAGCATTTACATCTACATATATTGATTCAACAAGATTATTATCTTCTTTTAAAAATTTTACTAACCTGCTGTTTCTTCCTACAGATAGTATTGATGCTAATATCTCAAGACCAATTGTGGTTTTTTGGTCATTGAGGTTAGGAATTAACCAAGCCATAAATATTCTTGAAAACTCTAAATTATCAAACTTAATTAACTCTCTACCTGTCCTAATTTTTAAAGAAGGATTATTTGTAAGATTGATTAAATTTGGATCCTCAAAAAATTGATTACTTTTTATCCCAGAAAGGTCACTTTTTTCAAAAATTTTATAAATTTCTTTTGAGAGATTCCCAGCAATTGCGATGCAAATTCTATCAGCAGTATAATGATGCCGATGAAATTTCTTTAGGTCATTTATCTCCAATTCTTTGATACTATTTTCAGTTCCCAGGATTGAATTGGCATAATTAGAACTTAGCCAAACCCTTTTTAAAAAATAATTAAATAGTTTTTCTTCAGGCTGATCATTTTGTTGTTTGATTTCATCAATGACAACCCCTTTTTCTTTTATAAACTCATTAGGATTAAGGTCAGGAGAAACTACAATATTTGTCAAAAGAGCAAGTGATTCTTTAAAGTTATTTGGTGGAATGAGGACATGATAATGTACATCATCATAACCTGTTGAAGCATTGCTTAATCCGCCAAGTGATTCAATTTTATGATCAAATTCACCCGGCATTATTTTGTTAGATCCTTTAAAAATCATATGTTCAAGAAAATGAGCAGTGCCATTTTTATCAACTTCCTCAAATGAAGAACCTGCTTTACACCAAATATCAATGCTTATAAGTGGTAATTCTTTATTATCCACAAATACGCATCTAGTTTTGCTTGAATGGGTATAGTAGTTAATCTCTCCTACATTCATTTAAATTATCTCTTTAAACTCTATTTTGGTACTTTTTACTCTTGTTGTCTGAATCCTTAACTAAAACTAAATTAACAGACCCTCTTTTTTTGGACTTGTTAAAAAATATTAGAGAGCATAGATCCATGCTTGAAAACCTTAGTTGTATTGAAATTGATCCTTGTCTTTCTAATATAATATCTAACGAAAATGGTAAAGAACTGTATATCGAAAATGAATTTCATAAAGCAAGAGGATTTAGAAAATTACATATTGAAGTGGCAGAATTTTCAAAGAATCTGAAAATTTTACACTGCGTTTTTTTTCCTGATCCAATGTTTGATATACCAATTTTTGGAATGGATTTAGTAAAAATAAATGATATTGTTTCTGCTGCTATTGTTGACTTATCGCCGGCTTCTCAAAATCAAGGTGTGAAATATGAGAAATTTCTCTCTGAAGTTGATAAAAGTGCTTTCTCCTCGTTAAGAGAAATTCCTAACTGGGGTGAAATTTTTTCTAAAAATGTATTTTTTGCTTCTTTAAAAAGTAAATCTGAAAAAAATGATTTTTGTAGAATTGTAGATAAATACCTCTCTATTTTGATCAAATTAAGTAAGGAAGCTAAAGCTGATTCTGATGAAGAAATCATTCAAGAAAGAATAAATTATCAAAAAAAATATTGCATTCAACAAATGAAAAATGAAAAGACTAGCATGGTTCTCTTAAAATATTTTGATGAAAAATGGGTTAATAATTATATAAAAACAGTTCTATTTGATTTTCAATGAAATTAGAAATATTCAAAAATTTATTTATCTATTTATTATTATTAACTCCATTATCTTTGGGAATTAATTCCTGTTCAGCAGATAATAAATCTAGTTCCAAATTAAAAGACGAAATATCGACAGAAATACTTCCGCCTATCACAGCTGTTGCTGCACTTGGTCAACTTTCCCCTTCGGGAGAGATAAGACAATTAGCAGCTCCGATAAGTCAGTTTGGCTCTTCCCCCCGAATAATTGAAATTTTAGTTAAAGAAGGAGATTTTGTAAAAAAAGGAGATATTCTCGCTATTTTTGAAAACAGAGAAAAGTTGATTTCTGATTTTGAAAGAATTAAAAATCTAATTGATGCTATTAATGATGAAATTGCTCTAAAGAAAGAACAAATTCAAAGATATGAATTAGCCTTGAGCAAAAAAGCATATTCTTTTGTGCAGTTGTCGCAGAGAAAAGATGAACTTTTAAAGTTGCAAAAAAATAAAATTATCTATATCGGAGATAAAAATAATATCAAGATTGATCTTTATAATTCACAACTAAGGAGCCCAATTGATGGATTTATACTTGGGATAAATACCAGAGTTGGTGAAAGACCTAAAAATGAAGGGATCTTGGATATTGGTTCTAGTCAAAACATGGAAGCTCTAATAGAGGTTTATGAATCTGATATTGATAGAGTTTTTATCTCTCAGAATGTTGAATTAAGCAGTGAAAATGGAGGCTTTCAAAAAAATCTTAAAGGTAAGGTAATTAGGATAAGCCCTCAAGTAAAACAAAGAAAAGTTTTATCAACTGATCCAACAGGAGATGCAGATTCGCGAATAATTGAGGTACTTGTAAAACTTGATCAAGAATCTATAGATATAGTGCAAAATTATGCAGGAATGAAGGTAATTGCTAAATTTATTCCCTAATGGATTTTTCTCTTTTTAAATTCAGAAAAATACCTTTAGCTTGGCTGTTATTAACTAGGCAACCATTAAGGTTGGCAGTTGCTATTGCAGGTATAAGTTTTGCAGGGATTTTGATGTTTATGCAACTAGGTTTTAGAGATGGTTTATTTGATACTAGCGTTACAATTCATAAACTTTTAGATGCTGATTTAGTTTTAATAAGTCCCAGGTCAAAAAGTTCTATAAGTATGAGTGGATTCCCAAAAAGAAGGTTGATTCAAACTCTTGCTGTAGAAGATGTTGAAAAAATTGCTCCTGTTAATCTTAATTATTTACTTTGGAGAAATCCGGAAAATCTTAAAACTAGATCAATACTCGCATTAGGTTTTAATCCCTCCGATTCACTTCTTTTAGATGATGGATTCTCAAGTAAAGCTTATAAGTTGAGAAATCCATCAAGAGTTCTTTTTGATAAACTTTCTAGACCAGAATTTGGACCAATTGAGAAATGGTTTTTATCAAATCAAAAGGTTGAAACTGAGGTCGCTGGTAAAAGAGTTATAGTTGAAGGCCTTGTGGAATTGGGGCCATCTTTCGGCGCAGACGGTAATTTGATAACTAGCCGAGAAACCTTTTTAAAACTTTTTCCTGCAAATCCTCCTGGCAGTATAGAGATTGGTTTAGTAAAGCTTAAAAAAGGATCTGACCCTGAATTAATTTCAAGAATTTTAAATAACTCACTTCCTAATGATGTTAGAGTTCTTTCAAAAAATCAATTTATAGAATTTGAGAAGAATTATTGGAAAAATAGTACTGCAATAGGCTTTATTTTTAGTTTGGGCGCTTTGATGGGTTTCGTTGTTGGATGCGTTGTTGTTTATCAAATTCTTTATAGTGATGTTACGGACCATCTTCCAGAGTATGCAACTTTATTAGCAATGGGTTACAGACTTAAGTCACTTTTCTTTGTTGTAGCTAGAGAGGGGTTTTTGTTAGCGTTATTTGGTTATTTACCCGCTTATATTTCTGGTCAAATACTTTATTCAGTTATAAGAAACTCTACTAAACTTCCAATAATAATGGATGCTGATAAAACGATTTTAATTTTCGTCTTAGTTTTAGTTATGTGTATGGGATCCGCTGGTATTGCTATGCGTAAATTAGTTGATGCAGATCCAGCCGAAATTTTCTAAGAAATATATTTAAATGGTTAAAGGAAATAAATCAAAAAAAGATATTTACAACTTTAAAACAGTTTCTATAAATAATTTGAGTCATTATTATGGAAAAAATGAAAATAAAAAACAAGTTCTTGATAATGTTAATTTAAATATTGATAAAGGAGAGTTGGTTCTTTTAAAAGGCCCCTCAGGATGTGGTAAGACGACACTTTTAACTTTAATTGGGGCTTTGAGAACATGTCAAAGTGGAGATTTAACAGTATTAAATAATCAATTAAATGGAGCATCGAGAAAAACGCGTCAGATTCTTAGAAGAAGTATCGGTATGATTTTTCAAGGTCATAATCTATTGAGATGTTTAACAGCTGAACAAAATGTTCAGATGGGGGCTGATTTAATAAAAGGTTTGACATATTTGCAAAGACGCGAAATAGCACGAAATTGGTTGTCAGCAGTAGGATTAGACGAGCATCATAAAAAGTTACCTAATGACTTAAGTGGTGGTCAGAAACAGAGGGTAGCAATTGCGCGAGCTTTATCTGCTAATCCAAAACTTTTACTAGCTGATGAACCAACTTCTGCTTTGGATAGCGTCACAGGGAGGGAAATAGTAACCCTTTTAAGAAAATTAGCAAAAGAGCAAAATTGTTCTGTACTTATGGTTACTCATGATCCAAGAATTTCTGATATGGCAGATCGGATATTAAATATGGAAGATGGTAAAATATATAGTGCTCATAGTGAGCTAATATAGTTAAAATTTAAAAACTCATGTCAAAGAGAAGGAATCTTAAAAAAGAGAAGCAGGAACGTAATCGAGCATATGCAAGAAAGTTCAAAAAAAGGAAATTAAGAACTGATGGTAGACTCGATAGTGGAAACGTAACTGGTACAGCAAATAATGGTGGGGCAGCAGATTAGGTAATATCTTTTATTTTTATCTTCTTGGGATTCTTCTATAATGCGCATATGTAGATTGTGATCATGAATGTAAGTATTGTTATACCGACTTACAATAGAAAACCAATTTTAGAGAAATGTCTTGTTGCTCTTGAAAATCAAAAATTAAATTCAAATGTTAGCAATTATGAAATTATAGTAGTCGATGATGGTTCTACTGATGGAACAAGCACATGGATAAATAACAATAAAGCTAATCTTCCACACGTAGTTCTATTTCAACAAAAACATGGTGGACCAGCACTTGGCAGAAATCTTGGAATAATCAAATCAAAATATGAAATTATTATATTTATTGATAGTGATCTTATAGTATTGGAAAATTTTATAATTTGCCATGTAGATAAATTACTTGATTCTTGGAGGGTAAATGGTAAAAAATCTTTTACCTATGGCTCTGTCGTCAATACATCAAATTTTCAAAATCCTCAGAGTGAAAAACATAAAATAATAGATACATCTTTTGCTTATTTCGCTACTGGGAATGTTGCAATATCAAAAGAATTGATCTTAAGAGTTGGCTTATTTGATACTTCTTTTAGTCTTTACGGTTGGGAGGATTTAGAACTCGGAGAAAGATTAAAAAAAATAGGAACAAAATTAATTAAATGTCCAAATGCTGTAGGTTTTCATTGGCATCCCCCATTTAATTGTGAACAAATAGAATCGCTTATTTCTCAAGAAAAAGAGAGAGCAAAGATGGCTTTAGTTTTTTATAAGAAACATCCAAATTTAAGGGTTAGATTTATGATTCAATTTACGCCTCTTCATAAATTACTTTGGCAGATTCTTTGCTTGGGAGGACTTATCAGTGTTGAAAGAATCTTTCCATTATTAAGATTTCTAGTTAATGTTAGAAGAAATAGACTAGCTCTTGAGTTACTAAGGATCCCTTTAAATATGATTTACATTAAACAGTTAACTAAATCAAAATAAAAACCTTTAAGTTTTTCACATCATTTGCTAAAATTACATAAACTTAAAACCACACATCTGGCAGTTTCGGGTGATTTATTAATATAAATTCCCAGTCAGATGGAGGCTAACCCGAAACCTTTTAAACTATGGCTGTTGTATCACTATCGGAAATGATGGAAGCTGGTGCTCATTTTGGGCATCAAACTAGACGTTGGAATCCCAAAATGTCTAAGTATATTTATTGTGCGAGGAATGGTGTTCATATTATAGATCTTGTTAAAACAGCATTATGTATGAATAATGCTTATAAATGGACGAGGAATGCAGCGAAAGGTGGTAAACGTTTCCTATTTGTTGGGACAAAAAAACAAGCATCAGACGTAGTCGCTCAAGAAGCTACTAGATGCGGTGCTGCATATGTAAATCAAAGGTGGCTTGGAGGCATGTTGACTAATTGGACAACAATGAAAGCTAGGATTGAAAGATTGAAGGATCTAGAAAGGATGGAAAATAGTGGTTCAATAGCAATGAGGCCTAAAAAAGAAGCTGCAGTTTTAAGGAGAGAATTAGAAAGATTACAAAAATACTTAGGCGGACTTAAGGGAATGAGAAGATTGCCAGATGTTGTGGTTTTGGTGGATCAGAGAAGAGAATCTAATGCAGTTCTAGAAGCTAGGAAATTAGATATTTCACTTGTATCAATGTTGGATACAAACTGCGATCCAGATTTGTGTGAAGTTCCAATTCCATGTAACGACGATGCTGTTAGATCTGTTCAACTTATTTTAGGAAGGCTCGCAGATGCCATAAATGAAGGCAGGAAGGCATCTAATTCTGAAAAAAATTAATTTTCAATTTAAAACTTACCAATTATTATTTTTATTACTTCAATGGGAAACATTACAGCAAAACTTGTAAAAGATCTTAGGGATAAGACTGGTGCAGGAATGATGGATTGCAAAAAAGCACTTAATGAAACTGACGGAAATGTCGAAAAAGCTTTGGAATGGTTAAGAAAAAAAGGTATAGCTAGTGCAGAAAAGAAATCTGGAAGAGTTGCCGCTGAAGGATCTATTGGTAGTTATATCCACACGGGATCAAGAGTTGGAGTTCTGCTAGAGTTAAATTGCGAAACTGATTTTGTTGCGAGAGGTGACATATTTCAATCTCTATTAAAAGATGTATCAATGCAGGTGGCAGCCTGCCCAAATGTTGAGTATGTCTCAATTAATGAAATACCTGAGGATGTTGTTAACAAAGAAAAACAGATTGAAATGGGTAGAGATGATTTATCAGGAAAACCAGAACAAATTAAAGAAAAAATAGTTGAAGGTAGAATAGCGAAAAGACTTAATGAGCTGGTTTTGCTTTCACAACCCTATATCAAAGATAGTTCCCTTACTGTTGAGGATCTTGTTAAACAAGCAGCCGCAAAAATTGGAGAAAATATAAAAGTAAGACGCTTTACAAGATATACTTTGGGTGAAGGTATCGAAAAAAATCAGATGGACTTCGCTGAAGAGGTTGCATCAATGCAATCAAACTAGTTACTTGAATAATTTGAATAAGTTCAATAATTTTGTAGATATAGAAAAAATTAACTCTCAATTAGAGAGAGCAGACATACAGAAGAGAATATTAACTAGAAACATCTATAGGGAATATGAGCTTTATCTTAATCTCGTAAGAGATCTACTCTACATCTCTGTAGAAAAAGGCCTTAACCAAATATGTAGTTATCCAACAATTAATGATAATTTCTTAAATGAAAATGAATTCCGTAGTCTATTTGAACAAAAAATAAGTAAATTAATATTTGAGAATTTGCCCTTATTTACAGTAGAACAATTAAAAATACATAAAATTGACAAAAATATAAATAAGGAAATTAATTTTACTATTTTTGATAGTCCCACAAAAAAAAAGGATGACGAAAAAGAAAAATTTCAGTATGAAGATGGTTCCCAATTAAAAGAACCCACTCAATTCCAAATTAGTAAAGATTTTTCAAATACTTCTGAATATTATCAAGCTCATAAACATGAGAAATTCGTATCACTTGATTTAGATAATAACAACCATAATAATTATTTATCTAATAACAATATTTTTGAAAATTTAGGAGTTGAAAAACAATTTATTTCCTCCCTACTTGAATTAATAGGTGAAGGAAATGGTGAAAAACTAAGACTTCCAGAACAAGGCAATATGAATCAAATTAATAATTTACCAAAAAATCAGATTCTTAAAAAATTTGATTTAATAGACAATTCATTGGAAAATTTACTAATTAATCTTTCTTATAAAATTAACCAAGAGTTATTTAAGGAAAATCTAATAAAAAAGATGATATCTAAAGATTCTTTTAATTTCTTAGTAGGCAAAAATCTTATGATAAAACATCCATATCCTTTTGTTATTAATTTCGAATTAAACTTAAATCGGTCATCATTAAACGGCAATAATTTTCCCAATATTACTTTCTTCATTATATCTACTGTTGAGTTAGAGTTTAAGAATTTAAATCTTTCTTTTCAAAGGAACAAAATAAATGAGCTTAAAAATAAATTACAGCGTTTGATTAAAAAAGAGACATATTGGAGGCAAAAAGAAATAACTTTGAATAGGATACGATGAAAAAATAACTCTTTTTCAAATGTGACTACTAGCGAGAATAATAATAAATTAATTAAAGATTGGATAAGACCTCTTCAAAAGTCTCTAACTATTGAAACTGAAAACAAATTTATTAATACTTTAGGAAGGGAAAAATTTTTTAATGATTATTTGCATGAATCATTGAAAAAATTAGATAATCTGAATCTCTCAGACGAATATTTAAGGATATTTTATGAATTCTCTAAAAAATATAATGAATATAACAATTTAGATGAAAATCAAAGAAAACGATTAATTATAGATACAAGAAAAAATCTTTATAAACTTGGTAAAACTTTAGATATAGAAAGTTCTGATAATATTTCTTATAAGTTTTCTCTAAATAATGCTGATTCAAATTTGTCTTTTGATTCAGATATTTCATTAATAAAAAATGTAGGAAAAGTTTATAAAAAGAAGCTTAATGAATTAGGGATATTTCATATAAAAGATCTAATTAATTATTTCCCGCGAACATATCTTGACTATACGAATAGAGTTAAGATAATGAATTTAAAACCAGGCAATTTATATACTTGCATCGCAAGTATTAAAAGATTTTATATTTATAAGAGTAAAAAGAATAGCAATTTATCAATAATGAATTTTGTAGTTTCGGATGAAACGTCTTCAATAAAGGTTACAAAATTTTTTTTAGGAAGAAGATTCAGATCTTACTCCTTCTTTTTATCTCAAAAATCTTTGTATACTGCTGGTACTAAATTAGCAATTTCCGGAAAGGTTAAATTGACAGAGTATGGCAAAACTTTTGTAGATCCGCAGATTGAAATTCTTAAGGATAATAATGATAATTTTAATTTCTCAGGCAAAATATTACCCTTGTATTC
>Ga0163109_10002747_pt1 | contig 13608 bp, 4 predicted proteins | sample CRUFie1St13metaG_FD_108704 | JGI IMG/M metagenome (GOLD analysis project Ga0163109, IMG submission 108704) | Marine microbial communities from the Costa Rica Dome - CRUD Field 142mm St13 metaG | ecosystem: Environmental > Aquatic > Marine > Oceanic > Photic zone | place: Costa Rica: the Eastern... | reverse complement strand
TAGATTGTTTGACCAACTGTTGATGGTGCTGGTATCTTAACATTTTCTTCGCTTGATGTTAATCTAAAATCTACATCACCTGTTTTAAATTTAGGTATACTTGCTTGTCCAGCAAATCTATATTCTGGTATTCTAAATGAAAATTCTACTTTACCTTGTATGTCTGATACAAGTGCTCCACCTTCTGTTGCAGATGTATCTGAGGTGTAACTTGTTGATGATGGTGTAATAAATGAACTAACATTTGTACCGTCAAAGAAAGCATATAATCTAGTGTTAGGTCTGAAACATTCACCTACACCTGTAATTGTTCTTGGTCTAACAAAAGGAATAGCTGCTTGTGCAATAACTCTATTACCTACTACTTGATTTTCAACTTGTTCAACTATACGAGTTCTTGTTCCTGTTCTTACTTGGTCAGACCTTGTATTTGTAATTGTTCTTCGTGCAAGTCCAAATCCTAATCCAAAATCTCTACCTCGACCTACAATTCTAGATTGTCTAGAAACGACACCTGACCATTGTGTTTCCCATGCATTCCAAACTGTACCTAATTGGTTTTGAACTGATGCTGTAACAGCGTCAAAGTTACCATCAACATTCACAATTAATGCTGGAGCGACTTCTGTCTCGAACCACTCATCACCACTAGGTGTTAAAGTAATTTTTCCAACATATTCATAGATTAATGCAGACTGAATATTTTCTGGTTTAGTTGCATAAGGTTGTATTATAAAATCTTTTTCTGTATATGGTAGTGTTAGTAAATCACCAGTCTTTTGATATCCTGCTGTTGTTCTTGCAGCATCTGTTGTAGCTTTTTCAATTAACTTTGCAGCCTTCATTACACACTTAGGTCTTACTTCTCTGTTCTCCATATCAATCGCGACACCATAGTCTGGGTGTAATACATCACCAACTCTATGTCCAGCAAAATTATCTACTACAAAACCAGATTTAAATCTGTTTAATCCATTTACATCTGGTATCTCTAAACTTTCAGCATCTCTCTCTAATAAATTTAATGATGTATAGTATTCTAGATTTTCTATTCTGTCTTGTAGTTTACCAATATCTCTCATGGTAAATCTTTGTGTTTGTTCTCTAGTAATTCTTACATCATCAGGTTTAAATGTGAAAGCAGGAATATCTAATACAGCAAGTTTCATAGCATTGTCTAACTCAGCTGGCTCGACTGGGTCTTCGGCAGGAACACCATCCACTATTTTAAACTCACCAGCAGTATCAATATACAATACAGATTTTCTAGGTAAGTAATGTTCAAAGTCACAAGTTAATGCGTTATTAATTTTTGGTGTGTCTATTGCAACAGCACCTGTGCCATCAAATTGTCTGTTTTTAAAATCAAACGAACTTGCAGTTGCAGTAATCGTATCTACCTCTGTTATTGTATCAGTTGCACCTGTAATATTTTCTGCAGTTGGTCTAAAGTCTAGACAATCTCTTAGAGGGAATATTCCTGATGGTTTAGGGTCATCTGGGTCAATCTTTGTAGCACTATATGTTGGTATGTCATCATAATTCATTTGTCCTGAAACAGCACTATAAGAATCCACACTAAAGAAATCTCCAGCACCATGTGAGAAGAAATCAAATACAACTAGTAATCTTCCTAATGGTTTTGATACACCAGCTTTTCTAACAATTCTTGCGATATCATAAAAGTTATCTCTTTGTCCTGTATCTAATGTAAAGTTAGATGTAATTACTTTACTACCAGCAGTAACTGTTGATACTGTTGAGGTTGCACTAGATGATTCACCTGTAATTGTATCAGAGGTTGTAAAGTCTGTTGCACCAAATCCACCTGTAAGCACATATTGTATTGGACTTGTTGTTGTAATAATTCTAGCAGTTGCACCTGATGATGAACCTGTAATTTTTTCACCTCTTACAAATGTTCCTGTAACTGTTCCTAATGTGAGTGTTGGAGCAGTAGCGTCTGAGCTTGTATCTTCTGAATCGAAGACAGCTTGTAATCTAAACACATCAGCACGACCTAAAGATATTTCTTTGTCTGTTGCTCTACATCCAAATGCACCATCGGCGTCACTTGCGACTACTTTAACTTGTTTAGATAAATTTGTTGTTTTAATTTTTGAGGCAACACTTGTTTTAACAATCGTTGCAATTACTTTTACTTTTGCACTTGAACCTAAAATAGTGTTATCTGTAATTGTAATACTTGCTGTACCTGTACCAGATATCTTACCAGAGATAGGCACTAGTTGTCCTTGTACACCACTACCACTACCAGCAGTTAGTATAGACATTACATAGTCTGCTTCAGCAAATGAACCAAAAACTTCATTACTTCCAGCAGTTAGTGATATTACACCAGAACTGTTTGATGTAGCAACAAACTGTCTCCTTACTGTGTATGATGTATCACTAGTATTACTATTTGAATCTGTTAATAAAGTTTTTACTACAGTTTTAGGTAGTTTGTATATTGAAACATTTTTTTCTGGTTGTACTAATACTGCTTCTCTAATAGGTTCAAGTCCTAACTCTGTAGTACCATCCTCTTCTAATAAAATATTATCGTTTGCATTTGCAAGACTAGCATCTGTTGCATTTAATTGTAATAAATCTGTATCACTTCTTTTTGTTAATTCTATATCTGCAGTAAAGTCTTGTCCACTATCATCATCATCCATGAACATACTTCTTGCCTCAGAGAATGTTCTTGTTGTAACTAAACTTACTGTTATATCTGTATTAGATGAATTCTCTATAAGTCCACTTGTTTCTGCTGAATCTGATGCAATTATTTTTTCACCAGATTGGAATGTGCCAACAACATTTGTTAAACGAACTCTATGACCTTCAGCATTACTTGTGTCTGTATCAAAAACTAATCCTGTTGCACCTGATGTGTTACCTGTAAGTCTGACACCACTTGAATGTGTTGCAGTTAGTAATGGACTTGGTGTATCACTTAAAGATAATACTGTAAATGTACGAACATCAAATATGAATGCTTTGTAAACAGCATCTGTATTACCAGACACACCTGAATCATATTCTAATGCTCTAATACGACATACACCAACAGGCTCCTCTTGTGAGGCAGTTCCTCTTGTGACTGTTGCACCAGAAAATAATTTAACTTCTTTATAAGGTGTTGTCTCACCACTTACACTACCAATGTCTGGCGTATTGTATAAGTTTGTAATTTTAACAAAGTTACCTAACTCTAAGTTTGTAACTCCAGCATTAATTGTTGTAACATCTCTGGCCTTATTTAAATCTTTAAATGTAGTTCCTATTTTTTCAAACTCATATCCTCTAACATATGCTTTACCAGCAGAACATGATAGAGCAAGTAAATCTTCTGAAGCAGTTCCACCATCATCTGTTGTTGCACCACTTGAATATACACCAGAAAAATCTACACCCTCTACTGTATTATTAATACTTTCTCTTGAATCAAATAAAAATGGTTTAACTGTATAGTTACCAGATTCATCAAAAGTTCTTCTTGCAAGAACATCACCTAATACAGAGTATTCTGTTTCTCTAGCTTTAGAAACTAAAGTACCACTATCTATTCTCATCATTTCTATAAATGAAGAATCATCTGTAGATGTTGTTGCAAGTTTAGCAAGTGTTAGAGATATCTTTAATCTATGAGCACCTTTAGCAGCATAGTTAGATGACCCTCTTGCATTATCTGTAAGTGTTGAATCTACCTCAGGTGTTATCAATGATTCTGTAACTGTTAATCCTACTCTTGTTGTTTCTGTATTTGAATTAGCACTTAGTAATAATGTTTGTCTATTTACTTTTACGAATTGTCCTCGTATGTAAATAACACCATCCTCGATAGTTGCAGCTGAACCTGTTTGAGAAGCACTAGTTGAGAATGTGGTTGCAGAAGCAACACCACTTGCATATCCTGTGGTGTGTGTAATTGCTTTATCGGCAGTTATATTTTCACCATCAGCAAATACTGTGGTAGAATTATCTGAACCTGTTTTGTAATAATTCAAATAAAGAATTGGTTGTGTTGTTGCAGTTGCAGCTTGGAATCCTGTTACATATGCTTTGACACCAGATGTTGCTCCTGTAATAGTTACAGGATTTGTTGCATCAAAAAATTGACTTGGGTCTATTTCTTCACTTCCAAAAGTTGATGCAAGTTGTAATGTTGGAAAATCATTTGAATAACTTAACTGACCAGGTATGACAATGCTACCCTCTTTAAACATGTGACTACCATGTCGTTCTACTTGATTTTGAAGTATAGATTGTAGTTGAGTTAATTCTCTAGCTTGGATAGCATAGCCAGGTCTAAAGAGTACCCTATGAAAATTATCTGCCTCATCAAAATCATCATAATATGGTGAAACATTTAGGTCAGTTATTTGCGCCATATTTTAAAACTCAATTATTAGTTTAATATCTTCTGTTTGGTCAGAATCTCTTTGTATAGGTTTTCTATTTTCCAAGTAAATTATGTTACCACTATCTGGTTGTAACTCTGGGTTTTGATAACCTGATGTTGTAGACAATGTATTATTATTTGCAAGTGTGATTGTCTCAGAATCAGTTGATGGTGTTAATGTTGCAGATGATGTTGCACCTGTAATTACATTAGCTCCTTCAAATACACTATGGTCACCAGTTGTACTATTTGTTCCAAAGTCACCAAATCTTTCTTGTTGGAAATATAATAAACTTCTTGTAGAATCCCATTCTACTACTTTACCTACAGCACCTGTTGTTGCTTGAGTAATTTTTTCATCCACTTCAAATGTTCCACTTGAAGAAGAAGCTTTAACCACAAAAGTTTGTCTTCTAGTAGACGCAGTAGCAACTGTTGATGTTCCATAATTTGTTGGGTCTACAACAATACCAACTTGTCTAAAATCATTAGAAGTTGTAATATCATCACCTTCTGCTTGACTTAGTGTTGTTGCAGTCATTACATAGTGTCCACCTAACTCACCGATTGCATCATTACCATGACCACCTTTAGGTGAAATCACTACTTCGATTTCTCCACCAGAACCACCCATGTTAGATGCACTAGTTAAACCAGAATCAGAAAATGTAAATCCTGCTCCTAAGTTTACAGTTCCAAAAGTATATCCTGCTCCACCAGCATGAATAGTTGTATCTGTACCAGCAGTTAATCCAAAAGATTGTATCGTTCCACCTGATACTGTAATTCTTATGATTGCACCTGATGATGTTCCAGCACTTGTGCCATCACCATAGACAGCTGCATAATATGTTCCATTTGTATAACCACTACCTGCTGTAACTTTTATTGATTCAATTTTACCATCTACAGCCGCAGCAGATACTGTTGAATCATTTGATACTGGTATGAAATCACTTGTTAAAAACTTAGCAGCTTCAGATGTTGTAACTTGATACATGTATTTTAAAACATATCCACCTAGAGCAAATGGTGATGTTGAAGTAGATGTTGGTTCAGCACCAGAGTATGCTGTTCCACCATTATTATCTAAAACTTTATAAACTCTAAAATCAGAGGTCATGAAATAAAATGTTGAATCATATAAATTAGACGCACCTGATGTAGTTGTATTTGATGATGATATGTTATCATCATACTGGTCATATACTGTACCATTAGACCAAGCTCTTCTTGGTATTGCATAAGTAATATCTGATGATGCTATATTTTTTGCAGCTATCATAGAATCCCATGCATAAAATTCTGTATCGGTAGGACCATCACTTGGTGTTGGTGGTGAAGAATCACTACCCCCTGTGGTCCCTGTTGTAAATGCTGTTGCCTTTCCTACAAAAAGATAGTATGTGGATTTTGATGCTTCTGAAAAACTTTCAAAAAACTGGTCAGCATTATGTTGTCTAAATTTCTCTGTAATTATTGCGGCCATTTTAAATTATCCCATTCTTTCATTTATTTATACAAGTTATTTCTAACATTATTTAAAATGTTATCCCTGTTGCTCCTTCTAAATCTATATTATCTCCAGCATGTGCTGCTGTATCCAATACAAGAAAACCATGTGTATCATCTGTTGCATCTTCTAGAGCGATATCACCTGTGTCTCTAACAGTAACTTCTGCAGGAACAACGACTGGTGTATAACCATATTTAGACTTATATGCTGTGTCATTTCTAGAACTTAATCTAAAGTTTTCTTTTGGAATCTGACCCTCTGCAGGGAAGATGTTAAATGATTCTAATACAATTTTTGTGGTGTCTAATGTTTCAGTCTCAAATGTTAAGAAGCTACCTTCATTTTCTCTAAATGTTAATACTCCACCTGTCTCTGATGATTCCTCTATAGATGCAGATGATGCATCCATAATAATATTACCTTCACCATATTCTAATTTAATTTTGTCATTGGTTGTCGTATTGAAAATATCTTCTAATAATATTTCACCTGATTCAAATACATTATCTGATATTAATCTATCAGTAATAGATTCAGAAGAATTACTTTCTGATATAAGAGTACCAGATTCTTCTAATATAAATGTTGCATACTCTGAACTTGATGATATTATTCTTTCCTCTCTTTCTAATTTTATCGCTTGTACAAATCCTAAATCATCTGTGTTAGGTTCTAAAACTATTTTACCACCAGAATCTAAACCAGATGAATTTGTTCCATTTAATACAATGCAACCATCATCTAATGCAGTAACAACAGTTTCAGGTGTATTTTGTAGTAACTTAAATCCTGCATCAGTTTGAGATGAATCTGTACCATCTAATAACAACTCACCTTCATTTTCTAAAACTATTTCATCTGGGTCTTCTACAACATCAATATTATCTGTGTCATCAGCCAGTGTTATTCTATCAGGTCTTAAAATGTCATCAAATGATATTGTACCAATTTCATCAAAAGTTAATGTTGTATCATTATCATCATCTTCAAATAATATTCTATCATTTTCATTTTGTATTAAACCAACAGGCACTGCCACTCTATCATTCTCATGTAGTATTCTACCTGTACCTGGTCTAGAATCTTCTAATGCAAGAACTCCTGTATCATCCTCTAGTGTTATGAATACAATATCATCAAATGGTATTGTACCTTCTAATACTATGTGTTCTGCTAAACTTCCTGTACCTGATTCAAATACTAAACTACAAGCATCTCTAAATGGATATTCCGCCAAGTGTAATAATAAATTATTTTTAACTTTTGATGTTGGATTATTATCAATTCTAATTGTTCTTTCGTGTATTGCAGCTCTTTGACTTTCACCACCAATACCTTTTGCAGCTTCAGACTTCATGTGACCAGAACCTGTATCACCTGTTCCGTCCTCATAAAGTATATTTTCTCCAGCATTTGTTGCTGAACCATCTGTTCCGTCTAATACTATTTTTTCATCAAACTGGTCTATACCTACAGCAGTTTTTAAACTAATTTTAACATGTTCATCAAATAGTGTTTCAAATGTAGAAGCAAGTTCTGGTGAGAATGTTGTTGTGTCACCATCATATCCAGCAACACCAGCAGCAGTTGCTGTAATCCTTGCAGATATTTGTGATGCAATACTTACTTTACCAAATGGAGCAAATCCTGTTGGGTGAACTGCTTTTTTCAATTCATTTAAATATGTTGATAGTGATTCACCTATTCTAACTTCATAAGAATAATCTTGATAGAAATATGAATCTTGTATTCTATTTAAATCTTCACCAACTAAACTAGAGATACCACTATAAGTACCAACCTCTGTTTTTTGTGTTCCTACTGATAATGTTCCTGTAGATATATCTGCAGATACAATCGTTGCAGATACTCCAGCTGAATCTGTAATTGTTACATTGTCATTTGAAAAATCTATTGGTTGTTCATTTATGATATCATCTGCAGCATCAGTAGATGAACTATCTGAAGCATCTAAAACTATATTATCAAATGTAATATCTTCTTCAAATAATATTTTATCATTATCTTCTTGTACTAATACATTACCTAAATCTTCTGTGCTTATTTTATCACCTTCATCACCTGTGTTACCTTCTTCCATAACAACAAATGAACTTCCCGCAGATTCGTTTTCTCTGTATCTGTTTACAAGTAAAGCAAAACCCTCGTTGTGTGGAACACCACCATCAACATGTTCATGCTCTATAATTAATCTACCACCTGATATGTTTGGAGCGTCTAACGAACTACCTATTGTTTGTCCACTTTCTTGAACTAATAAATGTGTCCCATTATTTCTTTCTGTGGCATCTTCTAATAATATTCCATTGTCACCTGTCTTACCATCAGCATTTAAAACTATTCTATCCTCAATACCATTTACAATATTTGGTCTTGTAAATACAAGTAAAGAATTACCCATACCAGAATGATTAGCACAGTAGTAATATAATTGTGGAGCATCTTCTGCAACCACTATCTTGATAAATGAACCTGTTGTTCCTACTGGCACTGTTACCGCAGAAGATTGGGTTACACCTGTTGTGTAATTACTACCACCTGTTGTTGCACCAGCTACCGAAACTGATTTAAATAATAACTGATGATTTTTAGATGTATCTGCATTATACAATGAACTATCTGAGGTATCAAATATATAAGTGTTACCTCTTGCAAGTGATAGTCTAGGTGATTCTACACCATTAATATAAAATGCATTACCAGTATCTGCTGAGTTTCTTTTTACTGTTACAACAAAAGTTTCTTCTGTGTTTGTGGGTGTTGTAATAGATGTTGAATTTGTAATGACAAATTTACCATCATCAAAATCTTGTTCATCTTCTAAAAGAATACCATGAGGTGTTGATTCAGTATTATCCTCTAATTGTATACCTTCATTTGTTGTGCTTGATGGTTCACCTTTTGTTCTTACAACATTTTCAAATGTTGTACTTAAAACTTGTGTGTCTGCATCCCAACCAGATATTGTTCCTGTGTGAGATGTTAATGCTGCACCATTTGTAAATGTACCTGTTGGGTCTTTAACAACAAAGTTTGCTTTAAATGTTGCATCTGGTGGATTACTAGAATCTAAATCAAAACTAGAATCTTTAATTTCTATACCATTGGCTCTACCAATGTCTGTTGTATTAGCTAAAAGTTTTGCTCCTGTACCAGATGTGCTTGTAATTGAAAGTGTAGGTAATTTAGAGTAACCATTACCACCATCTGTTACTTGTACTTTTCTAATTGATGTAGCTTCTGCCTGTGTAGAAAAAGTATTTTCTTCTAAAACAAATAAATCATTATTTGTAAAATCATCTGGTGTCTCTTGTACTGTATCTGTTAATAAATTATGACCAACATTCTCACCACCAGAAACAGATGTGTTATCCAATATTAATTTATTAATAGAGTTTCCTTTTATGACATGAGGTATACCTGTTGTTGGTGCTGTTGTAAATGTAAGTGTTGTGCCACTAACACTCCATACAGTATCTCCAGCAGCATCTGTAGAATTAAGTTCTATGTTATCACGAAATACACGAATGTTATCTGTATTTGCATTTAGTGATGTAAGATTAAATTCTGTAGTTGAAGAATCTGGTGTAATTTGTTCTTGTATTAAATTACCATCTTCTAAAACAATTTCAAAAGGAATAAGTTGTGAGTTAGTACCGTCCTCTAATCTAATTACATCTGTTGTAATATCTGAATTATCAAGTGTTCCTGTCTCTTGAAGTATACCACCACCAATCATACTGACTTCACCTGTGGCAGCTGAAATATCTGTATCATTAGAATCAGATGTAAAGGTTACTGTATCTCCTACTTCATACAGACTACCAACATCTTCTACTATAATATCACTTACTGACCCTGTTAAAATATCCTCTACAACGACCTCAGATACACCAGAACCGAGACTTTCTACTGTTAGAGTATCGGATATATTGTTTAGTATTCCGTCATTCGTAACGGCCGATGTAGTGAGTTGTGATGATACTGTAAATGTTACATCAACATCTCTACTTGATGATGTGCCTGTAATTGTCTCACCATCTGTAAATGTTCCTACTATACTTTGTAATTCTAATTCAGTAACAGCAAAGTTACCTTGTGTAAATGTAGATGATGATACAACAACCGCAGTGGCACCAGATGTTGCACCTGTGATAACTTGATTAACTACTTCATCACCTGATACATTGGCTGCAGCTGTAACTCTAATCGTTGTCTTTTGACCCCAATCACCATCAGAGGTTCTCATAACAAATTCTGTTGGATAAACTATTTCTGGTGTTTCACCTAAGAATGCTTTAAAAAATAGTTCATGACCTTTTGATGTTCCTTTGGCCCCATATAAGTCTTTGATATTCTTAATTAAATTTCTCTTAGAAACTCCTGTTGCCAAAGTCTCAGGTATAGCATTCATAAACTGATTTCTCATGTTGTCTAAGAAATCATAAATGGTATTATCTACATTTGCATATTCTAAAAGTTGTTGAATATTTTGTACGGGATTAGCACGATACTCTGATATGACACCTTCAGCACCAGATGTTCCGCCAGAGAAAGTTTCACCTGTGATAAATTTTTGTTGAGAAGATATGTAAAGGTATTTGTTACGACCATCTTCTACTAATACTGTTGCAGTTGCTTTAGATGTTGCACCTGTAATTGTTTCACCATTTACAAATAATCCTTTTGTGCCTGTTCCTGTTTCAGTAACAACACGATTACCATCTTCTTGTAAAATAAATTCTAATGTATTAGTTTGTTGTCTTAAATATTCTATCTCACCTGTATAGGTAATTCTACCAGATTCAAGATATTGGTAATAGTGTTTTAGGAAACGAAGAAACTTAGGGTGTTCACCTTTTACAAACTCAGGTGCTTGACCTTCAATTAAAGGACTGAGCTTTGTAACTAGTTTTGAATCATTCTTTGCCATTCATCTAATATGCCGAACTTGTTGGTGTAGATGAAGATGTACTTACTGTTGTGGTTGTAGTTGTACCCGTAGATGTTACAGTATAACCTTTACCTGTTGTTGCTTGTGCATCAACACTACCACCTACTGTACTGTTAACTAAATCAATTTCTAGTATTTGATTTCTTACAGGTACCACATCATTTGATTTAGGTAACGCAGTGATACGAATTTTAGTTGATGATACACCATCAACATCTGATACTGCTGTTATATTAAGACTACCTGTACTAATTAATCCACTTGCATAATCTACTGTACCTGCAGTTGAATTTAGATATGTTCTAACTGCTGCAGATGATAAAGAATAAATTCTTAGATTACCAGAACCATCATCATCAAAAAAGTATTCTGTTGTTGTATCGTTATCTAATTGAAAACCAGTTGATGCTAGTATACCACCCGCATCTGCATTATGACCAGAATGGGGATTGAAAAATGCATTGTTAAAATTAATATCGTAAGATGAAGAACCACTTACTGGTGTAAAAAATTTAGCAACAGTAACAGTAGTTGTATTGTTTAATATAGCTGTATCTGTATCATCAATTAGTCCTAAAAGTTTAGAGTGTCTAAAAACTCCATTGAATTCTTTTAAGTCACTATCATTGAAAGTTGATATTGTTGTACTTATCAAACTTGCAAGTTCATCTTTTGTAGATGTTGTTGATGTTGAATCATATTGAAATGATGTGTTTAAAATTATAAAAGTTGTTTCTGGGTCTACAATAACAGGTGTAACAGATGCAACTTTGTATGGAGCAAATGCTGTTACTAAACTATTTTTTTGTTCAGATGTTAAATTTTCACCAGTTGTAGATTTGATTGAAATAAACACTTTACCATATTCTGGGTTAGATGATACTCCTGTGCTTGTATCAAAGCTACCATCTTCTCCACCCCAAACAGAAACTGCTTGAGTATTAGGAAATAATTTTTTAGTATAAGTTTTATAATCATCTACTGTTACTGCTCTACCTTGTGCAGCATAGTCTAGTGGTGCATTTAATTTTATAGAATTTATTGTTTCAGGTAAAGCTCCACCTGTTGCATTTGAAACTGTTGTTACTGTAATATTAGTAATACCATCTATTGATGATGGTGCAGAAAATGATGATGCTCCATTTGCTAGAGTTCTATTTGTAACAACATATTGTAGTGTGATTATATTACCATCTTCTATTGCTTTGCTGACTGTTCCGTCACCAAAGTAAACTTCAAAATATCCACCATCAGTTTCTTGTAAATAATAAACTGTGCTTGTAGATGATAGTTGAGTTATATCTGTTGCTCTAGTAAAAGTAGTTGTTGTTGTATCAGTTGATGAGTTTTGAACCTTAACTGTAAGTGTACTAGTATCTGCTCTATTATCAGTTAATAAAAATCTTTGGTCTATATCTGAAGAATCTGCTGTGTATGTTGTTGTAACATATGTTCCCTCATAAACTTTTATACTATCAAATGGAACAGAGGTACCTGTGTTACTTGATGTAATGTCTGAGATGGTAACAAACTGATAATCTACACCATTGATAGATGTTGTAAATGCTGTTCCTGCTGGCATTGTTTTTGTATTTGCTGTAGTTGTCAAATTTATATTGACAGTTGCAATCGGAGCTCTAGATGATGTAACTTCGTATCCTAAACTTTTTGCATGTGATACTACACTTGAACGAAGTGCAGCACTATCTAAAAACATTTCATTAGCCAACATGTTCATATTGAAACCTAGATAGTGTGTGTTGTATGCTAGAGTGTCTAGTAAAATATTCATACCAGAACCTTCAAAGTCATAGTCTTTAAATTCTTCTTGTGCACTTAAAAATGTTTTTAAGTTAGCCTTTACTTCATCAAAATCAAATTCTGTAACTTTTAATCTTTTATTATTATTGATTGCCATTATCTTAATCTCTCTAACATTACATCTAAAGTTGCTAATTCTGTGGGTGCGTTTTGTATGTAAAACTCTATCGTAACATTGTATGCATTTCTGTCTAAGTCTGGTATTGTTCTAACTGCAACTAAACGACATCTTGGTTCAAAAGCCTCTATGACATCTTCTACTTTTCTAGTGATTACAGCTGCAGTCATTGGTGTCATGTTTTCAAATAACATTTCACGAATACCACCAGATATCTCTGGGTGAAAAGGTTTTTCAAATGTGTTTAAATTTAATAGATTTCTTAAAGCTCTTTTGATAGAAACCACATCTGTAATTCTATTTACATCACTTCCGACAGGTCTCTTTCCAAAAAATAAATCTAAGTCGCTATATTGTCTGACATTTCTAGAAATATCATTTTGTGCTTGTGCGTCTTTATATGCAGAGTTGTCGGCCATAGATGTTCTCTTAATCTTTACTGATTATTTATAAGGGAATATCATAAGAAATGTTTGAATATTTAAGATTCTGTACTTCCTGGCACAGTAGACATAGCAATATCTTTTGCTTGTGTCACAACTTTAGTTCCCTGTAAAGTTAAATTATCTAAAGAACATGCCTCAACAGTTGTTAAGTCTAAATTGTCTAAATCTATCACACTTCCAAATTGTCCTTTAAGTGTTGCTAATTTTTGAATGTATTGTAGTGAACCCGTTTGGAATTCTTGAAGTGATTTAAGTTCTGCTTGAAAATTTATATTTGGTGTATCTGGTAGCCCAGGTATCATATCAGTTATACTTTTTGTT
>Ga0163109_10002746_pt1 | contig 13613 bp, 16 predicted proteins | sample CRUFie1St13metaG_FD_108704 | JGI IMG/M metagenome (GOLD analysis project Ga0163109, IMG submission 108704) | Marine microbial communities from the Costa Rica Dome - CRUD Field 142mm St13 metaG | ecosystem: Environmental > Aquatic > Marine > Oceanic > Photic zone | place: Costa Rica: the Eastern... | reverse complement strand
GTAGAACCAAAAATTATTTTTCCATCATTATTTAATTTTGTTACATCAATTACATTTGCCCTAGCAATGATATCATTTATTTCTGTTATTCTACCTTCATTATGTGATTGTTCTTCTTTTGCAGCATGGTATTCCGCATTTTCTTTAAGATCACCATGAGACCTTGCTTCAGCTATAGCGGCAACTATTTTTGGTCTTTTCTTCTCTTTTAAAAAAATTAACTCATCCTCTAACTTTTTTAAACCATTCAATGTTATTGGCTCTTTATCCATATTATTTCCACATTGCCAATGGTGGTAATGACATTAATATACCTTCAACATTTCCACCAGTTTGTAATCCAAACTTTGTTCCTCGATCATATAATAAATTGAATTCTGCATACCTTCCTCTTTTTATATATTGCATTTCTTTATCCTTTTTTGTCCATTTTTTCTTTAACTTCTTATTAATTATTTCGTTAAAAATAAATTGAAATGTAATACCCACATCTCTTACAAATTTGAAATCTTTTTCAAAATTTTTCTTCTTATAGTCAAAAAAAATTCCTCCTATTCCTCTTGGCTCTTTTCTATGTATTAAATAAAAATATTCATCACACCATTTCTTATATTTGTAGTAATAATTTTTATTGTGCCTATCACACATTTTTTTTAAAATTTGATGAAAATCTTTTTTTTCCTTGGTATCAGTTTTTGATGGTGTTACGTCCATTCCTCCGCCGAACCAATTTTGAGTGGTACAAATGTATCTTGTATTAAAGTGCATTGCAGGTATCAATGGATTTTTCATATGCATAACAACTGAAATTCCAGAGGCCCAGAAATTAGGATTTTTTTCAGCTCCTGGGATATTTTTTTGAAATCGTTTAGGAAACTTACCATAAACTTTTGAAAAGTTTACACCAACTTTTTCAAATATTTTGCCGTTTTGTAATAATCGAAATTCTCCTCCACCTTCGTCTTTATTATTGCTTCTTTTCCATACTGTGGATTTAAATTTAACTTTATTATTCTCAAGTTTAATTATGTCATCACAAAAAGCATTTTGAAGTATTCTAAACCAATTACTTGCTAAATCTTTTTTAATTTCTAAATTCATATTAAATTAAGCCTGTCTGTTTTAGACTTTCCGCAAGTGTTATTGCTACTGATGTGGAGAGATTAAGTGAACGCTTACTATTTTTCATAGGTATTTTTAACTTATTATTTATCATTTCATGAACTTTTCTGGGTACACCGGCGCTTTCTCTTCCGAATAATATCGTGTCATTTTTGTCAAATTTAAACTTGGTATAAGATATAGATGCTTTAGTAGTCATCAATATAATTCTTTGATTCTTTTTCGAATTAAAAAAATGGTCATAGCTTTTATAAAATCTTATGTTTTTTTCATCCATATAATCCATCACAACTCTTCGAAATCTCCTATCATTTAATAAAAAACCACAAGGCTCGATAATCTCAAGTTTTACACCCAAGCAAGCACAAGTTCTGATTATTGCTGCTGTATTTTGAGGTATGTCTGGTTCAAATAAAGCAATTTTAGGGCCATGTTTTATCAATTTCTGTGTCATTCTTTCAGTAGTAAATTTATCATTTTATATTATATGAAATCATATATTTAAGTATAAAAAAGCAAAATTGAGTGTATTTAACTATTATTGATGTCAGAAAAAAAAACTAAAAGACGAGATTTCTTATTCACTGCTACATATGCAGTTGGTGCTGTTGGTGTTGGAGCAACTATATGGCCCATGATAGATCAAATGAATCCAGATGCTTCTGTTAAAGCATTAGCGAGTACAGAGGTTGATGTAAGTGCAGTAGACCCAGGTAAAACAATAACTGTTCTATGGAGAGGTAAACCAGTTTTTATTCGTAGAAGAACACAAGATGAGATAGCTGAAGCAAGATCAGTAAAGTTGGAGGATTTAAAACATCCTGAGAAAGACGAAGACCGTGCAGCGAACCCAGAGTGGCTTGTAATGCTTGGAGTATGCACTCACTTAGGTTGCGTTCCTTTAGATCAAAAAGGTGAATACAATGGATGGTTTTGTCCTTGTCATGGTTCTCACTATGACATCTCAGGAAGAATTAGAAAGGGTCCGGCTCCGACAAATATGGAAATTCCTAAATATGAATTTGTTAACGCTAATACAATTAAAATTGGATAATTATTATGAGTGATCACGAATATACACCAAAATCAAAATTTGGAAAATGGTTTAATGATCGTTTACCATTATTAACCCTTGCTAATCATTTAACTGATTATCCAACGCCTAAAAATTTAAATTATTGGTGGACTTTTGGTGGAATATTAACTTTTTGTTTAATCACTCAAATTGTAACTGGTTTAGTTCTTGCGATGCATTACATCGCTCATGCCGATATGGCCTTTGATAGTGTAGAGCACATTATGAGAGATGTTAATTATGGTTGGCTAATTAGATATATTCATGCAAATGGTGCATCGATGTTTTTTTTAGCAGTTTACATTCATATTTTTAGATCTTTGTTTTATGGTTCTTATAAAGCTCCAAGAGAAATAATTTGGATAATAGGTATCATAATCTATTTATTAATGATGGCTGCAGCGTTTTTAGGTTATGTGCTTCCGTGGGGACAAATGAGTTTTTGGGGTGCAACTGTTATTACAAATTTATTTAGTGCAATTCCTTTAGTAGGTGAGGGTATAGTTACTTGGTTATGGGGAGGTTATTCAGTTGATAATCCAACTTTAACAAGATTTTTTACACTTCATTACTTAATACCATTTTTGATTTTAGGTTTAGTTGTGCTTCACATATGGGCACTCCATGTTCCAGGAAATAACAATCCAGTTGGAATTGATATTAAAAAACCATCTAAAGATACTGTTCCATTTCATCCGTACATTGTAATAAAAGATGGTTTCGCTCTTCTAATGTTTATGATTGTTTTTGCTTTTTTTGTTTTTTACACGCCAAATATTTTAGGACATGCTGATAATTACATTGAGGCTAATCCATTAGTTACCCCAGCTCACATTGTTCCAGAATGGTACTTATTACCGTTTTATGCAATCCTGAGATCAGTACCAGATAAACTTTTAGGAGTGGTTGCAATGTTATCAGCTATTTTAATTTTAGCGGCTTTACCATGGCTTGATACTTCAAAAATTAGGTCAGCAGTATTTAGACCTTTATATAGACAATTTTATTGGATCCTTGTCGCTGATGTATTGATATTAGGGTATGTGGGCGCAATGCCAGCAGAGGGATTATATCTATTAGTTGCTAGAGTAGCTACAGCATATTATTTCTTACATTTTTTAGTAGTATTACCTCTTTTAGGATGGAAAGAAAAAACTCTTCCTATTCCATTAAGCATTACAGAACCCATACTAGGAGGTTCGCCTAATTTAGCAACGGCAAAGAACAAGGAAAGCTTAAAAAATTAAGTGAAAAATTTTTTAAAAATAATTTTATTAATTTTTTTGTTCTCAGGATTTTCATTTAGTGTTCAGGCTGCTGAAAAGATTGAATATTTAAAAACTGATTGGAGTTTTAAGGGTCTCTTCGGTAAGTTTGATCGGGCTTCACTTCAAAGAGGATATCAAGTTTATACTGAGGTTTGCTCGTCTTGTCATTCAATGAAATATTTAAGTTATAGAAATTTATCTGAAAAAGGAGGACCAGAATTTACTGTTGAGCAAGCTAAAGCAATTGCTGCATCTTTCGAGGTAAAAGATGGACCTAACGCGGATGGTGATATGTTTACTCGTCCTGGGCGATTATCAGATAAGTTTGTGATGCCATATGACAACGTTCAAGCTGCTCAAGCTGCAAATGGGGGAGCTTATCCGCCCGACATGTCAGTTTTAGTTAAAGCAAGAGGTGGTGGAGTAGATTACATCTATTCTTTACTTCAAGGATATGAAGATCCGCCAGCTGGAGTGACTTTAGACGATGGTGTTTATTATAATAAGTACATGTATGGAAATAAAATTAAAATGGCTAATCAATTATCTGATGGTTTAGTAGAGTATACAGATGGCACTAGTGCTACCGTTGAGCAAATGTCAAAAGATGTAACAACATTCTTAATGTGGTCAGCTGAACCTCATTTAGAGTCACGACATCAAATGGGCTTTAAAGCGATTGTTTATTTAATTATTTTAACTATCTTAGTTTATTTTAGTATGAAAAAAATATGGTCACGTATTGAAACGGAAGTTTAATATATCTCCATCTTTCACAATATAATCTTTTCCTTCCAGTCGCATTTTACCATTAGTTTTAGAGTCCAGCCATCCATTATTTTTAATAAAGTCTTCATATGAAACTGTTTCTGCTCTTATAAAACCTTTTTCGAAATCAGTATGAATTTTTCCAGCAGCTTTTGGGGCAAAACAATTTTTTTCAATAGTCCACGCTCTTGTTTCCTCCGGACCTGAGGTAAAAAATGTCTCTAATTCAAGAATTTCGTATCCTTTTTTAATTAATATATCTAAACCTGTTTTTTCTAAACCTATCATTTCCATATAGTTTTTCTTTTCATTATGATCCAAACCATTTATTTGATTTTCAATATCAGCTGAAATTATTATCGTATTTTTATTTGTAAATTTATTTATAAAGTTTTCAGTGTAATTATTACCATTTTTAATACTTTTCTCATCTACATTACATACAAAAATTTTTGGTTTTAAAGATAATAATCCGCTTTGACCAAGTTTTTCTTTACTAAAAGATTCTTTAATTAATAAAATTTCTTTATCATTATTGATATAATCCAAAGTAGTTTCAAGAATCTTAATTTGATCTTCATCAATATTTTTTCTATTACTTTTTTCCAATCTCCTTTGAATGGAGTCAAGGTCAGCAAGTTTCATTTCAGTTTCTATGATTTCTAAATCTCTTACTGGATCTACTGTTGAATTTACATTCTGAATATTGTCTGAGTCAAAACATCTAATCATATGTATTATTGCGTCAACTTCTCTTATATGTGAAAGAAATTTATTACCTAAACCTTCACCTTTAGATGCACCTTCTACTAAACCCGCGATATCTACAAAAGAAATTGTGGTATTTATTATTTTTTTTGATTTTGAAATTTTTGATAGATTTACTAATCTTTCATCAGGTACAGGCACTACTCCAATATTAGGATCAATGGTACAAAAAGGAAAATTAGCTGCTTGAGCTTTATTTGAATTTGTAAGTGCATTAAATAAAGTTGACTTACCAACATTAGGTAGTCCTACTATTCCACACTTTAAACTCATTATTATTTATTATTAACAGTGCTTGAAAATAAATCTAATTTTTTTTCAACAAGAATAGAAATTGAGTCAGTTATATTTTTTGATACTTTTTCAATACCTATGGACTCGTCTTCATCAAAATTTTGCAAAACATAATCTGCTACTTCTACATTTCCTTTAGGTTTTCCAATACCTATTCTAACCCTTGAATATTCTTTACCAATAAACTTATCGATAGATGCAATTCCATTATGACCAGCACTTGAACCACCAAATTTTGTTTTTATTTTTCCAAATTCAACATCAAGATCATCGTGAAAAACTATTACATCTTCCGCATCAATTTTAAAATATTCAATTAATTCTCTAATACAAATCCCAGAATTATTCATAAATGTTAAAGGCTTTATTGCATAAACTTTTTTTGTACCGATATTTCCAGTAGTTAAAAGACCTTTGAACTTGGGTTTTTGCTTTGATAGGCTGAACTGTTTATTTATAGAGTCTATAATTTTAAAACCAACATTATGTCGATTATTTTCACTGTCTGGTGTTGGATTTCCCAATCCTACAAATAAAAGCATAATTATATTGATTAAATTCTCAAAATTGAACGATTATTTTTTTACTTCAGCGGGTTTTTTCTCAGCAGATTTTTTATCATCACCCTCTTTTTTATCGCCTTTAGCTGTATCAGCTGTTGGTTTTTCACCATCTGCAGGTGCTGCTGCTGCTCCCTCAGCTCCTTCGGCTCCTCCTTCTTCACCTTCTGTAGCTTCTGCCTCTGCTGGTTTTTCAGGCTCTTTCATTACGGTAGGGGCTGCAAGAGTTGCAATTACAAAATCTCTTCCCTGAATAGTAGGGGTTACATCTGTATCTAGCTTTACAGAAGAAATTTTAAAACTTTCACCTATATCAACACCATCAAGATCTAATGTCAAACTTTCAGGTATTTTTTCACTTGGACATTTTAATTCAACTTTTCGTCTAACAATATTCAATACACCCCCTCTTTTAAGACCTGGGGATTTTTCGTGGTTGATAAATTTTACTGGAACCTCAATTTTAATATTTATACCTGGTAATACTCTTAAAAAGTCTACATGTGTAGGTTCATCACTTATAATATGATACTTTACCTCTCTAGGTAATACATTTTGTGGTTTTCCATTAATGTTAAGAGTTATGATATTTGATAAAAAGTTTTCTTTTTCAATTAGTACTTTAAGAAGTTTCTTTGAAATAGAAATTTTTTGATTTTCATTTTTTCCACCATAAACTATAGCAGGAACATTACCACTTTTTCTTATGGTGTTTAATTGCCCTTTTGTAGAACTTTCTCTTATGTTAGCTTCAAGTGAATTCATAAAACACAGTTTTTTAACCCATGATTATAAATAATCAAGGTAATTATTTGAATAAATCAGATACTGATGTTGAGTTAGAAATTCTTTTTATTGCTTCACCCATAAGACCCGAAATTGGCAAAACCTCAATATTCTTGACGTTTTTTGTTTTTTGAACATTATCAATCGTATCTGTTATAACTAAATTTTTAATTACTGAATTTTTTATTTTCTTTACTGCATCACCACTTAAGACTCCGTGTGTTATATAAACATATACTTCTTTTGCTCCTCTCGCTTTTAAAGCTTTAGCAGCATTAACGATTGTTCCGCCAGAGTCGATAATATCATCTACAATAATACAAGTCTGATTTTTTACATCTCCAATTACATTCATTACCTCAGATTGACCAGGTTTTGGTCTTCTTTTATCAACTATTGCAAGCCCAACATTTAACAGTTTTCCAAGTGCTCTTGCTCTTTCCGTTCCACCAACATCGGGAGCTACACAAATAATTTTTTTACTTTTTATTTTTTTTCTAGCATGTCTTGCAAAAATAGGAGTAGAAAAAAGATTATCTACAGGTATATCAAAAAAACCTTGAATTTGACCTGCATGTAAATCAACAGTAACAATTCTATCAGCACCAGCTTTTGTAATTAAATTCGAAACTAGTTTTGCAGATATAGATGTTCTTGGAACAACCTTTCTATCTTGTCGCGCATAGCCAAAATAAGGAATTACAGCAGTAATATTTTTAGCTGAAGATCTTTTTAGGGCATCAATACATAATAACAATTCCATCAAATTATCATTAGCCGGAGATGAAATGGATTGAACAAGGAAAATACTATTGCCTCTTATATTTTCATTTATTTCTGTGTAAATTTCTCCATCAGCAAACTTTCTTATACTTGAATTTACCAGCTTTGTTTTTAAATATTTAGCAATATTTTTACTTAAAACTTTATTGCTATTTCCCGTTAATAATTTCATTGAAAATCCTAATTAATCATAATTATTGAAATATTTCTACCATAATCATCATGTTTTAATCTTAAAGATTGTCTAGCACTAAAAAAATTATTTTTTTTATTAAAAGTATCAATATTTATAGTATCAATATTTGTGATATTTATTGATTTAAGTTGGGATTTGATGAATTTAGTTAGATTAAAATAAATCGCATCTTTTTTATACTTAAAAAAAACTTTATTTTTTTTGTCTTTTTTAATAAATTTTTTCATAAAATCTTTTCTTACATTATAACTATCCTGTTTAATACATGGACCTAAAGCTCCAATAAGATTATCTTTACTACAACCTTTTCTAATCATAAAATTTATTACTTTTTTTACAATTTCTTTAAAAGCTCCTTTCCAACCAGCATGAATTGCTGCAATTATTTTTTTTTCACGATCAAATAATAATATAGGGACACAGTCTGCTGTTAAAACAGCAATAGGAAGTTTTTTTTGATCAGTAATAATTGCGTCTGCTTTAATCTTTTTTTTTAAAAATTTAAAATTTTTATCTATAAAAACGTATTTATCAGAGTGAATTTGATGAAGTAAAAAAATATTTTTTGATGTTTTTCCAATTTTATTTTTTACGATATTTAAATTTTGTTTAACTTTAACTTTATTGTCATTGGATCCTGGTCCACAATTTAGGCTTTTGTATATACCATCAGATCTACCTCCATTTTTATTAAAAAAACCATGACTTATTTCTTTGTGTTTAAGTAATCGTTTAGAAGTAATCAACTATTGAAACCTAAATTAAATTTATTTTTTTTATCTTTTATTAACATAACTTTAAATAGTTCTCCCATTTGTTTTTCGTCAATTAATCTTTTTATTCTGTAATATATGTCAGCTTTTTTTAAAAAGTTTTGGTTTTTAGATATAATTTCTGCTCTTTCCATTATTCCCATATTTTTTAAAAAGTATTTTTGTGTTGTTAAAATAATATCTAAACCAGCTATTTTTTTTATAAAATTTTTATACAAGTTAAAATTTATATTATGAGTAATATCGACATTAAAAATATGCTCTAAAATGTTGGCAAATTTATGATTTAAAACTCCTTGTAAAGTATTTTTCATTTTTTGGTCTGTATATCCATAATCTATAAGCAATAATCCTCCCTTATTGACTTTTATTTTTTGAGAAATATCTTTTAAATAACGAAAAGCTTCTTCCGAGTATTCAATAAAATTTTGATTTTTTGATATTTTAAATTTAATTTTATTTTCAATTTTTTGAATATCAATTTTTTTTTCATAAAAAAAAGGTTTTTTGATATTTTGAAAATTAATATATTTTTCAAACCATTGATTTTCTCTTTTTTCAAATTGTTTGATTGCAAGAGAATCAAAGAATTCATTTGCTAAAAATATCGTTGGAAATTTTTCAATTTTATTTATATTTGAAATCCAACGAGTCTTAGTGCCTTTCAACTTTTTTTTCTGAATTTTTATTAAAGTTGGACTTTTTTCATGAATTGAAAAATTAGAGGATTTTAAAAAAACAGGAAAATTTTTGAAACTTTCGATAAGTATTTTCATCATTTCCCCATTGCCTGCCCCTAACTCAATCAAATTAAATTTTCTTGGAGATCCTAAACTTTTCCAAAAACTGACTATCCATATAGCAATCATTTCTGAAAAAATTCTAGAAATGTTTGGGGCTGTAATAAAATCACCTTTTGTTCCAAAAGGATTTTTTTTCATATAATAACCAAAATTTTTATCGTATAAAGATAAATTAATAAATTTGTCTAATGGTAAATCACTAATTTTTTTAAGTTTCATTTTTTTTTAAAGTAAGAACAGTTCCAATTAATAAAAACAAAAAACTCATAATTTGGCCCATCGATAAATTAAAAAATAAGTATCCCAATTGTTCATCAGGAACTCTAAAAAACTCAATCGAGAATCTAAAAATTGAGTAAAATATTAAAAACAAACCAGAAATCATCCCAGGTGATTTCATAAAACCTTTTTTTCTAAAATAGAGTAAAATAAAAAATAGAATTATTCCCTCAAATATTGCCTCATAAATTTGAGATGGATGTCTACTCAAATTATCAATCTTTAAAAATTTTACACCCCATGGCAATTTAGTTTCAATGCCATAAAGTTCAGAATTTATAAAGTTTGCCATCCTTCCAAAAAAAATTCCAATCGGTGCAACAATAGCTACAACATCTAAATATTTAAATGGATTATGATTGTTTTTTTTTGCAAATAAAATACTAACAAATACAATTCCTAACAACCCTCCATGAAATGACATTCCGCCTTGCCACACTTTAAAGATGTCAGTAAAGTTGTTCATATAATATTCAAAATTATAAAAAAAGACATAGCCTAATCTTCCACCTATAATTATCCCCAAGATTAGATAAGTTATGTAATCATCAAATTTATCTCTTAATTCATTGTTTGATATAAAAATTCTCTTACTTAAAAACCAACCTATCAAAATTCAAATAATATAAGATAAAGAATACCATCTTATTTCTAATGAAAATATTTGAAATGCAACTGGGTCAAAATTATTAATGAACATTTTTTATAATAAATATAGTAAGTTAATATAAAAATATATGAAAAATTCGAAATTTGTTATTGATAAATTAGCTAAGATATTTGAACAAGGATTAATCTCATCAAAAGATTTAGCAAACGAATTAATGTCTATTTTAAAATCTAAAAGAGATGAAATAGTATTTAGAATGAAATTGACAAGCAAAGATGAGTTTGAAGTTTTATCTAAAAGAGTAGAAAACTTAGAAAAAAAAATTAGTGAATTAAATAAGAAAAAAACAAAGACTAAGAAGGTAAAAAAATCTTAACACCAAGACCATTCATTGAGGACTTTTCAAGCTTAATATTACCACCGTGAGACCTTATAATGTCTGATGCAATGGAAAGACCCAGTCCAACACTTGATTTTGACTCCGCCCTCCCTTTATCAATTTTATAAAATGGTTTGAATACATTTTCATATTCCTTTTCAGGTATACCTGGACCATCGTCTTCAATTTTAATAAATAGATTATTGGTACTTTTACTAAGTTCAATTTTAACTTTTTCTCCATATTTAATTGAATTATCTATCAAGTTGTGAATACACCTTTTGATCAGGTTTTTTCTTCCATTTATCAAAATACCAGAAGAAAGAGTTGCTGAAATATTTTCGTTATTATACTTTTTAATTATATTATTAATTAATTCACTAAGATCGAATTTCTCATCTTTTTCTAAAAAAGAAGAACTTGTGAATTGCAGATACTCATTTAACATTTTTTCCATTTCGTTTATATCCTCTGCTAGTTTTTTTGCTAATTCTTCATCTTTGATAAAAGCTATTTGAAGTTTCATTCTAGTAAGTGGAGTTCTAAGGTCGTGACTTATACCTGACAACATCTCAGATCTTTGATTAAGATGGCGGATAATTCTTTTTCTCATTTTGTCAAATTCATATCCCGCTTGTCTTATTTCTGCAGCCCCTGAAGGTTTAAATTCCTCTACTTCCTCACCTCTGCCAAATCTTTCAGCGGCTTTTGCTAAATTTGTTATAGGTCGTGTTTGATTTTTTAAAAAAATTAGTGAGATAAAAACCATTATTAACGCAGGTACAGTGATCCATAAAGCAAATATTCTAACAGAAGAACTTGTAACTCTATCTTTTGGGACTAGAAATTTAAAGTAACCAGATTGATATTTGATTCTTATGTCAATTAAATCTGTGTATGAAGTTGTATCAAACCAAAAACCTTTTGATTGAAATTTAGATTTAAGCTCTCTTCTTAAAGTTCTATCAATTGGACTAAACCATCTTTCTTGATATTCATAATTAAAATTATCATCCTTAATGAATTCTATGTTTAAATCTTGATAGACAGAAAAAAGATTAGTTATTTCATTTTTATTATATTTCTCATCATCATAAACCTCTAAATAAGTTTTAATTTCATTTGTTAGAGCTTTTGTCATGCCTTTATTTGTTTTGATCCATAAACTATCAAAAAAAACTATTGAAATTATTAATTGTAAAGTAATAACTGGTACGGCAACAATTAGTAGCGATCTGTAAAATAATCTTTTTGGAAGAATATTCTTAACAAATCTATTCAATCCATAGAACATAGCCTGCACCTCTTATAGTTTGTAAAAATTTTGGATTTTTTTGATCTATTTCAATTTTTTTTCTCAATCTTGTTATTATTACATCAATTGATCTTTCCTTATCTAAGTTTATTAATAAACCAATGTCCTCTCTAGAAAACGTTTTTCCGGGATTATTAATCATTTTTTCTAATATTATTTTTTCGGTATTATTAATTTTATTTTCGTAGCCATTTTTAAATATTAATTGCTTATTTAGATCAATTTTAATGTTTTCAAATTCTATAACTTTTTTTTGATTATTCTTTTTTGTTTTTTCAATGATATTTTGAATTCTCAAAATAAGCTCTTTAGGCTCAAACGGTTTTGGTAAATAATCATCTGCACCCGTTTCTAACCCCTCTATTCTCTCTAAAGCTTCACCTTTAGCTGTTAATAGAATTACTGGAGTATCAAGTTTATTTTTATTTTCTTTTATAAATTCCAGTCCATTTTTCCCTGGCATCATTATATCTAGAACAATTAAATCAAACTTTATTATTTGAATTTTTTCTTTGGCATTCTCAGCGCTATTTGCAGTAGTTACCAAGTAATTATTTTCATTAAGGTATTTTTTTACTAATGATCTTATCCCATCATCATCGTCAACTACAAGAATATGTGCAATAAAATTATCCATTTATTATTTTTTTTAATACGCTGTCAAAATTAATAACCTCTTCAGAGCTTGATTTAAGAAGAGCATTATAAATCCTTTTTTTTTGTATTTCGAAAATTTCATTGAAAATTTTTTTACCTCTATCATTTAAGTATAAATGTTTGACCCTTGTATCTTGATCATCTTTTTTAAATATAATTATATCGAGTTTGATTAAATCTTTTAAAACTCTATTCAAACTTTGTTTAGTAATCTTCAACTTTTTAAGTAGTTCAGAGATGGAAATACCTTCGTACATCGATAATAGATGAATTACTTTTTGATGAGCAAGTCCTATTGAATATTTTTCTAGAATTTTTTTGGAGTCTGAAAAAGTTTCTCTGTAACCAATAAACAGTTTCTCAATAAGGTGTTTTAGTTGATCATCTTTAAGATATAATAATTCTCTCATTTTAGGTAAGTTATATTGACATATTATAGATACAAAGATATTTTTCAGTAAGAATTTTTTTTAAATTTCAAAAAATGATACCCTACGATAAAAGATCTGGCAAAATATGGTACAATGGTGAGTTAGTTGACTGGTCAGACGTAAAAGTCCACGTGTTAAGTCATGGCTTGCACTATGCAAGTTGTGTTTTTGAGGGTGAGAGAGTATATGATGGGACTATTTTTAAACTAGAGGAGCATACTGAAAGATTATTTCACTCTGCCAGAAGGATGGGATTTGAAATTCCTTACAGCGAAGAAGAGATTAACGCAGCATCTAATAAAATAATTGCGACACAAAAAGTTGAAAATGGATATGTCAGGCCTGTTGCTTGGCGAGGAAGTGAGATGATGGCTATCTCAGCACAACAAACAAAAATACATGTTGCGATAGCAACCTGGGAATGGGGATCATATTTTGATCCAAAATTAAAAATTGAAGGTATAAAATTAAATATCTCTAACTGGAGAAGACCAGCACCAAATACAATACCCTGGGATACTAAAGCCTCAGGTCTTTACATGATTTGTACGCTCTCAAAACATGAGGCTGAAAAACAAGGTTATACCGACTCTTTAATGTTGGATCACGAGGGGAATGTTGCTGAAGCAACTGGAGCAAATATTTTTTTTAAGGATAAAAATGGAGAGTTACACACTCCAATTCCAGACTCTTTTTTAGACGGTATTACAAGAAGAACTGTAATTGAAATTGCAAAATCAAAAAAT
>Ga0163109_10002745_pt1 | contig 13617 bp, 7 predicted proteins | sample CRUFie1St13metaG_FD_108704 | JGI IMG/M metagenome (GOLD analysis project Ga0163109, IMG submission 108704) | Marine microbial communities from the Costa Rica Dome - CRUD Field 142mm St13 metaG | ecosystem: Environmental > Aquatic > Marine > Oceanic > Photic zone | place: Costa Rica: the Eastern... | reverse complement strand
TTTCAATAACGGTACCTACGGGATCCACAAGTTTCAACTGACAGTCTCTCTTGTAGAAGTCAGCGTAACCTGCACGACCTGATACAGATTCGAAGTGAGTACGTACCCATTCCATAACCTGTTGTGCACCGGAAGGAGCGATAGGATCGTGAAGTGTAACTGCAAGAGTTTCGAAAGATGCAAGACCCGCAACATAACGTTTAGAGTTCATGTATGAGATTGTTTGTTCTTCGATCGAGATACTCGGGCGAGCAGCTGTCTTGATTAAGAAAGAATCGATTCCTTCTAGAGCGAAGATCCAACGGTTCTTACGCTTTGGCTCAAACTTGTTTGGCAACATGTCCTGTACTGATAGTGTTTCTGCCATTTTATTTCTCCTGAAAAATTGTATTCATTTAATAACTATTGTTTATTTAGATTTCCGCACCAGCATTTGTGACAACGAAGTCTAGTGAGATGAACTCAACAGATCTTGTTGGCTGTAGGAAGATCTTTCCACGTATCGTGTTGTTTTCAACATCTTGTTGGGTAGTAGTGGTGGTGTCGATAACCACTTTGTACCTGTCAAGACCTTGTTGTTGTTGGATACGCCCTAAGATTGGATTAACTAACGCACTGAAACGAGCCAGTGTACTTTCTCTATTTGGTTCGAACAAGATGGTATTTGCAACTGTTCTAACTTTACGACGAACATCGATAAGTAATCTTCTCACATTCACTCGATCCAAAGCGGACTGTGCTTGAAGCATTGTCTTTTGGCCAAAGATCACGACAGATTCGCCGCTATTTGGGAATGAGGTGATTGGATTGATGTCAGCGTTGTAAAGTACATCCATGTTTGGTCTATTCAAATATACAGATGCTTCGATAGTGGAAGCAAGTGCGCCTCGAGCGAAACCAGCAGGTGCGAACCAAGGATGTGCGACCGAGTCGTTAAGAGACATAGCTCCAAGAACTGCAACTGATGGAGGTGCAACTACGTTGGTGCTTCCGTCTTGTACAACAAGATCTGGGAAGTAAGTCGCTGCAAACGAAGTATCTAAGTTTCTATCCACAAGAGTTTGTGCAGTATTGGTGACACTTGTTTCCTGCGCAGTAGTCGTTACAAGATTCAAATCATGATCGTATGCCGGCATATCCATGATATACAACGCATCGAATCGTTCCTCGGTCTTGTCGATCGCATAGTCGGTGATACCTGCGTCTCTCATGCCTGGGATGGCAAGAAGCTGAATGTCAACGTCTGATTTTTCTGCAAGAATGTCAATCGCTTTTCTAAACGCTGCAGTCGTTGGACCATCAGGCCCTCCAAGAACGCTTGAGGTGTTTGAAGACATTTCGCGGAAAGCAGCAAGATTGCTCATGTCAGCCTTGTCTTTATCGAAGATGTCTAGACCATCGAATCCGCCTTGCATTGGGACAGTGAACTTATAGAATCTCTTAGAAGCAGATTGTGCAAAGTCCTTTGAAACGTCAAGGTAACGATAACCGTTAGCAGCATCCTTATGTTTGTCACTGTTCGGTCCGTTTTCAACTGAAAGATATGGAGATCCGGCTACATTGTTGAAACTTGTATTTCCATCACGGATGTATACAGCTTCATGCCAGAAGCGTGGATCTACAGCTTTAGAAGGATCAGCACCTTTACATCTTACAAGAACTTTTTCTAAAGAGAAGTAGTTGTTGTTATATGCATCAGCGTCTAGATCAGCAGATCCAGATCCCTGAGCAGCATTTCTGTTATCGCCTACCCAAGCTGGATATTCACCAACACTTGGAAAGTGTTTCGTCAAGTTATGTGCCAATGAGGTAGTTCCAGATGCTCTATTTCTTTCAGCAACGTCGGTTACGTTTTGAATTTGAAGACCCCAATAAAGCCTTGCATCTACAACTTTGGTGTTACCTTGGCCGATAGAGACGTCATGTCTGTAAAGCAATGCAGGCTCTTTAAGGGTTATTGATGCACTGGTAGAATCATCTGCAAGTGTGTCACCATTGATTACAAGGTGATTTTTACCTGCGAAACCGATTGGCAATGCAGTTGCTTCCATTGCGCCACTTTCGATTTGATCTACAACTTGCACTCTCACATATTGTGATTGATTCGGATATAATCCTTCTGTCACCAATTTTTGCTTTCCTGCATTCTTTTCAAACTCGTAGAAAGTATTTTGGTCACCGATCACTCTAGCGATATATCTGTCAGAGGCAGGATTTAGATTCAATCCGGAGAATGATTGTAGGATGATAGGCGCAGAATCAAGATCGTCTGCTTTTCTGATTTGTACGTCAAACTTACCATACGCACTCTTTGGATCAGTTGACTTTTGGATATTTGCAATCGATACCTTGATTTGCCCGTGTCCTATAGAACCAGCATCCAGCATGTGGAACTTGAAAAGTTTCTTTGGGGCATTTCCAAGTGTTTGTGACATAATCCAAGGAGTATTCGCATGTGAGAACTTTTGTCTCCAGTTTTCAAACGTTGGTTTATACGTGCTACTAGCAGTTGCCCAATCACCACTGTTGTGATCGTGTGCACCAGGAGTTAGATATACATTGTTAGCAGTACCGCTGTGAGAAGCTAGACCTGCAGGTACATCATAATGGGCATATAGATAGTGGCCTCTTTCTTGGATTTTTGTAGGATCAGTATTGAGCACTGATGGGAAGTATATCGGAGAAGTAGGATCCATTGAACCAGTGATATGTGCATTGTAATTTGATGTATTGGTGAAACCATTCAATACTAGCTTGAACATACCTGTTGAATCCATATCGCCAATGCGATCTCCTTGATCTTTGCCAGAACCATATTCACCGTATGCGGTCGATGGCATGTCGCCAGATGCGATATACGATGTTTGACTTGGTCCGTGGTTTGAAGTACCCATGTCTAACCCAGGGATAACACCTGATGGGAACATGATAACTCCACGAAGAATATCGACTGCAGAAGTGCTGTCTAAATAATCTTGTGTATTATCAGATGTCGTCATTGAACAACCCAAGAAGTGAATTCGACCCATTGGAGCATCTGCTGCATCTTCTGTAACAGTTACGACTGGAGTGGCAGTTCCGGCAGCAGCAGAACCGGGAGAACCATCAGACTGCCTAATGATCAACTTTGGTCCTGCAGATGCAGTAGCGACAACACCTTCAACAGTCATGTGTTGTGAAGCTAAAAGCGCAGGAGTCCCACTAGCACCATCCATATTAGCATTACCTACAGCAGCAGCGATAGCAGCTTCTGCTTTTGAGCCTCCACCTACTGTCAATGCCGTTACGTTAGCAGCAACATCGGCATTTGCACCACCGATTAAGTAAGTGTACAAGAAACCAGCTAATTTCTCTGGAGTGTTATGAGTTCCAATGTCAATCTCATAGTTCGCATTCCAATCGGCATTGGCGACTAAAGTAAGAGTGAAAGATTCTGCAGAGCTCTCACCATCGTTCACAAGAAGCGTTGTTCCCGCAGGAGGAATAAGCGACTGGTGAAATTCGATTGTGGTTTGATGTACAACGTGGTCAACTTTGTCAGTTCCAACTTGACCATTGCCTGTAGAATTTGATGGGACTAACTGTGTAGAAGTGCCACCTGCTTTGTTATATGCTAACGTTGCTGCGACATCATTTGCATCTGTCTGTAATCCATTTGCTATGGTGACAGGTGTTCCAGAGGACGCAACAGCATCGAGTTCTGCATTCGGGATGTTCGAATATGATTCGCCTCCGGCAACTCGAGCTTTATTAACCCAATACTTAATCGCGTCTGCAACATTGGCTGCAGAGCTAGCCGATGTATCGGCTCCATCGATGTCCGTAAGGTCTACAAAGTGAATGTTTGCTGATGAGACACCTGTGCTGCTGAGATCTGTTTCAATACCACCATCGACGATTTTTTGCCCAGAGATGGTTCTTGCACCCGGTGTATTTGCTCTATCTGTTGCTTGAGCTGATAACCAGAACAATCGTTTGGTTTTATCTCCATTGGCCGCGATTGTTTCTATGATAAAGTATTCTCCATCCATTGCAGCCAAAGATGTGTATGTAACTGCTATGTCCGTTTTCTCAGCTAATGCAACAACCTGAACTGTTCCTGCATTCTTTGTTACGGTGAATTTCTCTGGTACATTTGCGCCTGCATAAGGATTTGCTAGCAAACCGTGGGCTGATCCATCTGTTTCTTGTGCCGCTGCAGCCAGATTCGTTGCATCTCTCATTGAAGACCCAACTAAGAATCCTGCGTTAGTTGTCACATTATATGAATTTGCTTTCTTAGCGTCACCAACACCAAGCGTACGTATAAACACACCGCTCCGTGAGTTACGCATCCATTCGTTCACTGCCATCGCACCAAAATGCTTTCCTTCTGTTGCACCAAAGCGATTGAAGAAATCATTTACAGTAGCGAAGTTTACAGGAACAAAAGCCGGTCCTTTTTGCGACGTTCCAATAACGCCTGCCGGAATCCCTTGTGGGCGAACAACCCCGGGAGCCGAGAGATCTAACTCTCTCGTGGTGATCCCAGGACTTCCTAATACTACTTCTGCCATTTTTTAGCTCCTAAATTGTTTGTTAATTCGTTATTGATAAGTATCTTACTCGAAAGAAACTCCAGCGTTTGTTACGATGAAGTCTATAGCAATAAATTCGATTGTTCTTGTTGGAATCAACACGATCTTACCGTTTAATCTGTTTTCCTCTGCATCCTGAGGCGTATTATTTGTATCGTCACAGATGACTCTAAATTGTTCAATACCCGCTTGAGCTTGAATCAATGCCAACCGAGGCTGAACAAGATTTACAAACCGTGCACGAGTTTCTGCATTGTTCATCTCGAAAAGAACAACGTTTGCGACCTCACTCACTTGACGCTTGACTTCAAGAAGTAATCTTCGAACATTCACTCTGTCAAGTGCGCTTTGGTTGATCTGCATTGTCTTCTGACCGAAGATTACAAAACCACCGTTAGGGAAGTTAGCAATCGGGTTGATACGTCTTTCATACAGATCATCTCTATCACTTACTGCCAATCTTGTTCTAACGTTCTCTACGAAGTCAAGAGCACCTCTATTGAATCCAGCAGGTGCGAACCAAGGATAACTTACGTTGTCACTATAACCAAGCGCTCCAATCGCTGCTACCGACGCAGGAACAAGAACTCTTCGGTTGTTGATAGGATCAGTGATGAACACATCTGGGAAGTAGGATGCAACGTAGTTGTTATCGATTGCTCTTCCTTCAAGATTGTTTGCTGTATACTCAACATCTGGACGTGAACCTGTATCGAAGATTCGATCTTGGTCACCATTGTAGTTTGGTATATCCATGACGTACATTGCCATTGAATAATCCCTTACCAATCCTGCGGCATAGTCAGTGACATAAGGATCTCTCACTCCAGGGATGGCCAATATATTATGTCTTACTGCCATCGGATCAGTCATGATCTTAATTGCTTGTCTGTAAGAGGAGATAACGTTGTTATCTTTGCCCTGTCCAGACATATCGGTTGCATCTCCATCTTTTGTTCCTTGCAAGGCCAATCCAGCAGTTGTCAATCCAGCCTTACCACCTGAACTTACTTCAGAAGAAGCAGCCTTATCGTTTAGATCTTCGATGTCACCATCGAGAATATTAAGGCCGTCCCAACCGCCGTAGAATACGTTGGTGAACTTCATGTACTTGGAGAACTTATTGAAGTTATTTGGTCTATGATCATGTACGATAGATGCGAAAGTTGGTCTGTTGGCATAACTTGAACTGTCAATCTTGTCAATCACTGTGTAATCGCTAGGATCGTGTGCAGCATTTCTGATATAACATGCCGATTTCATCAATACAGAAGCCGATCCAAAGTTGGTAGCATCGTCGTATATAGACGGAGTAGGATTAGAGGTTGTCGCAGAAGGCGCGGTCAATCCAGATTTGTCAATTCCGAATGCAACTCTTGCAAGAGTGAACTTATTGTTGTTGAATCCATCCGGATCAGAAACTTTATTCCCGATTGTGACAGTACCACCTGAAAGCCCTTGGAACTTTGTGTACGCATTGACAACGGCTGAAGGAAGCCCAGATAAGTTTGATTGAAGTAGACCTTCAGAAGCAACGCTATCGTCGACAATTCTTGTAGTCTTTACACCCCAATAGACACGAGCATCTGATCTTTCGTTATCGCCCGCATCTCCTAAGAATGCAGGAGACGAAGTTTTCACTTTACCTTTTGTCGCTTTGAATACGTAAGGCATTGGTGGCAAGAATGCTTCCTTTGCAATTGTATGAGCAAGCTTGTCATGTACATCAAGTACGGGAATACCGTGGAAACCGAATGGAAGTGCATCTTTTGGAACTTCTCCTTTGTATACAGCATCGTTCATCACGATTCGAATGTTCAAAGATTTATTTGGGTATCTTCCAGATATAACCAATCTTCTTTCATCTTCAAGATCTGCATCAAAGTCAAAGATAACTTTCTTGTCTCCAATTCTTCTAGCAACAAAATTGTCAGCAGTTGGATCTAAACTACACTCAACGTATGTTTCTAAGATCTGTGGTTGAAAGTCAGAATCACCAAACTTTCTTACTTGCACATTGAACGTACCATACGGGTAGTTTGGATCAGTAGATCTCTTGATGTTTGAAATACTGATTTTGAACTCGTTGTTAGCAACTGCTCCGTCAGAAAGACATTCAAAGTGAAACAGATCATATTCTACGTTACCATAAGGTTGCGAGATAAACGCAGTGGTTTTTGGTGCTTGGTATCTTGCATTCATCCAACCAAAGGCATCACGCCATTTAAGAGAGGAATAATCAGTAGTAAGACCAAGACCAGTAGCATTGTCAGCACCTCGTGATAAGTACACGTTATTCTCGTTGGTGTTGTCACCGGTGTCGGTGGCACTCACTGGTGCTAATTCATGTTCGATTGCGAAGTCTAACCAAAGGAGGTGACCTTCTTCTTGGAATTTCTTAGGATCAGTGTTCAATACCTTTGCGATGTAATTCACGTTATCCGGATCTAAAGATACTTTGAAAATCCTATTTGGCCTTGTAGAATCTCCTCTAGAGTCTCCAGCATTGAAAGTAGAAGTATTGTCGTCCAACCCGAATGAAGATTCTTCAGCTTCAAGACCATCACCAAGTACAATTTTCATATGGAACTCGTTAGACCCGTTGACTTCGTTTACCACACCAAGATTATCATCCCAAGATCCATCTTTATTTTTAAGCTGGAAGAATGAGCCTGACGCATTTAGAATCATTGCTCTACAGACGTGAATCTCATCGGCTGCAGCCGTGGCTTCTCTTATAGCACTATCTGGACCAGATGTTTCTGATCCATCATATTCGTAAATCGTTTGGCCAAGACCTTCGCCATGAAAAGTGTCGTTATCAGTGAAGATTGGAAAACCTAAGTCAGCGTTTGCAGACACAATGTGTTTCGCTGTAAGGAACTGTGTCGCTCCGATGTACTTACCGTCGGTTTGAGATCCAATGTCGACTGCTTTGAAACCAGCATTTTTAGCAAGGCCGTATTTTCTTGTCAACGTGAAGTCTGCGGATGAAGCGTTGGCTCCTGCGCCGAGCACTCTCATGAATGTCACTGCTTGTCTATTCTTTAACCATTCTCTCACCGCGTAAGGTGCGAATTTTTCTGGGGTCAATGTACCAAATCGATTTTCAAAATCTGTAAATGTACCTAACGTAAGTGGTACGAATGCTGGTCCCATTTGGGCCGCTCCGATGATACCGGCGGGAACGCCTGTTGGTTCCTGCTTTTCTGCCGTCAACTCGATTTCTTGCTCGAAGAAGCCGGGTGATTTGAAAGTATTTTCAGCCATTATAGGTCTCCTTGTTATAATTCTGTTGATAATTATGTCGTTATGGGTTCAAAGTTTCAATTATTATGTACACTGCTTCGCCCTTCGCTAAGTTTTTCGCCTTCACCGTTGCCTTAGACGACTTACCCGTGAAAGGATCTACAAGTTGTACCGTTTCTTGTGATTTCGGGAGATGACTTCCTATATTCGAAAGCATTCTTTCTCCATTCGCATCACTCGTTGCTAACATGCCGCCAATATTAACTGCGTAGTCTGAACCCACCGCGGTAGTTTGGGCCACGCCTCTTCCGGGTATCGGAAGATTGTCAGTTGCAAAATCCTCGAACACATAATCCTCAGGTCGACCTGAAGGTATATTCGAAGCATTGACTGGCGGAGGCACTTCCGCCGTTGTCTCGAACTGTACTTTTGGTGCGCTTACGTACCTTCTAAAAGGATTAGGTGCACCTGGGTATTTTGGATTAATTATATAGCCTGTCACGTTAATAGTGACAGATGTTTTGATGATTCTTTCATCATCGACATACGAATCGAAGTTATTGCCGTCAGATAAACCAGATTCTACCATAGCCACGAACCAATACCCTTTGTCTGATTCTATTCTAAAAGATCTTGCTGTTTGATTACTATATGACGTGATAAACGCTTCTATAATGTTGTTCATCTGTTGCAAGTATTGTGCCCAAAATGTGACTTCATACGTGGCTTTGAAGAACCTTGGGTTTGGAATTGTGATCACTTCGTAAACATTCTTGTTTGTCAGACCAAGTGATGTGTCACTACCGATGGCAGCATTGACTGTGTTGTCTTGATTGCGAAGCCCATTAGGGTTTGTAAGCTTTTTGTACTCTCTATCTTCTGGTGCAATTCTCTTTTTCAAAGTGATCGTACCAGTACCCGTCGAGATCGACTTTTCAGCTGATTGATCGATGCCATTACGCATAATAGATACAAGCGGTAGAATTAACGCTCCTTGCCTATCTCGTAACGGTTCTTTTCGTCGTAAAATCATCGCTCTTTCGCCACCGGCAAAAACGCAAGGGATACGAGTCATTTCACCAGACTTTTCGAAGTACAATGGAAGATCTCTGTTGAACAAGTTGAAGAGTGCTCTATCGACATCCTCGATACCACACGAGGGTATCTCAAACCCTTCTGGTATATCGACGGCTTCGAAACCGGTTTCTATACCACCTGTTTCAAACCCAGTCTTGAAAGTTTTCTCTGCGTCTGTTTGGTTGACTCTTAGCTTCGTACTCATGTGTCATCTCCATAGAAAGAAGAAGATACAGAGTCTTTCTTCACCTGTTGTTTCACATGCGTAGTAGAATCAACTTTTCCTTGCTGTACAAGAGCACGTCGGTCACCCACGGTTGTATCTCCACGCTGTTGTACGAACTCTTCTTTGACTGCATCTGCATCGGTGTAGATCTCCTCGGTTGGCCCGTGAGGACTTGTATTGATTTGACCTTTACGTGCTTGCTTCACTTTTAGGGTGTAGCCAGTGATATGCTCGACTTGTCCGAAGATTGTTTTGTCATATACGATAGAGGTGATCTCGAAGAAGTTATCTCCATACGATATGTAGTCACCCTCCTGAAGGTTGATGCCTCTGTCGATCATGTCTCGATAGTGAATATAGATCTCTAGTGTATAGATACCTTCCATACCGAATCGATCTGTACGGACTTCTTTAGGGTTCCATTGAACTCTTGCATCAATTTCTACCGGTGGATTAAATATCTTTTCGGGTGCTTCGAAATATACATCATGTACTTCTGAAACGTCTTCTCTCACTTTGTAGTAATAGATAATGTCTCCTACTACGTCTTTGAGAATTTCTTTGTTTATATCTGCTATGAAGTCAATCTCTCGAGGTGTTATAAATAATCGTGCCATTTAGTGTCTCCTATCCGATTGTTATGACTTTGCCTAACGGGATAGGAACAGCTTTGAGAATAGTTTGCATGTTGCTAACTTCAGCAGCTTGACCCTCCAATAACTTGTCGTAAGTTAATGAATCTAACATCTCTTTGAGATTTGTAATTAGCTTTTCTTTTTCACTCTGTGCCTGCGACAGGAGATCGCTTCCATTCAACGATAGATCACCATTCGGTATAGGTATCGAGCCAAACTTTGAACGCACCAAACCGAGAATTTCCTTACTCAATGCGAACGTATATTGGCGAATCCATTGTCGACCCATAGAGTTTATATTCGCATAAGTAATATTGCTAAAGGGCACATTGTGCATGCCTGACACTCCATCGATAGAAGAATCGGTGATGTCAGGTACAAGTCCGTCAGTCGCCTTACCGAATCGTATATATAATTTCTTAGTTTGGCCGGTCTGGACTGTAGGTCTTGGAAAAATTCTTATGTTTTTGCCAATTAACTCGTACGAATAGTTTGATCTTCTTACTCGGTTCGATATATCCATCTGCTGTGCTCTCAGAAGATCTTCAAATACGGGCAGAACGTAAAATACGGTTTCTGGAGTGAACGATTCGAAAGCAAACTCGTTATTCAAGTAGTTGATCGCTGAGGTAGTGTCAAAAAATCTGTACGCGGCTTGTGGAGAATAATGTTGTATCTCAAAGATTCGTAATTTTTGATTTTGAAAAGCTGCTATATCTTTGACAGCTGTTTCTGTGCCATCAACGTCAATTTTCAACGTATCATACAGATCATAATCTTGCACAGAATTCGTTAGGGTTATCGAACCGGAATATATATTGTACGAACCACCTGTTCCAGCATGCGATGCATACGGTTCAGCTTTTCTCATAAGGTATTCCAACGTTTCACGTGGGAACTTACCTTCAGCACCGCTTGGGCCGCCATCTCGTACGCCTTCTTCGTTAGTTGGAACATTAAGATTATTACCAAGAAGATTCCCTAACTGCGATTTTGCCTGATATTCATTTACGATTCTTCCGTATTCAAGTGTAGCTTCTTCAAAAGACATCCAAACTTGTCTATTTGTTAGTTCTACACTCAGTATATCATCACCTAACTTTCTCTTAACAAACGTGACCATCGCATTTGCATCAATGACAAAATCTTTCTCTGTGTCAAAAACTGCAAAAGGCGTCGGATTTGTGGTACTTTGAAACGAAGCCATCGTCTGTTCTCCTATTACGGGTTCACTCTATAACTATTGTATTAAACACTCGTCATACCTTCGGTCATAGAATATGATACGGGAGATTGGCCGCTACTGCAGACGCAATCTCCCGACGTGATACGAAAAGAAATATTTTCTATTTAATTCATCACGCAAGACTTTAATATGTACGTCATATCTTACGTAAGATGATTTGGAGAGACAATTATTTTTTCATGTATCGCTTAGCTCGGCTATGTGATTTTCCATCTCTTCTACCGCAAACGTAGTTCCAGATTTCTTCCAAATCAACTTTGCCATCATTGTTAGCATCTGCTTTTTCTTTCCAAGATTTTGCTTTCTCTTTAAGCTCACTCACTTCTGAACTAAGTTTTAATTTTGCTTCGTCAAGTTCTGACTTGAGTTTAGACGCAGCTTCGATACCTTCGAGGATACCACTTAGCTTAGATTCTAAACTCTCTATTTTCTTTTCCAAAGATTTGATGTCCGCTTCGCACTTGGCGCAACATTCTGCATCTGCCTTTGGAGCAGCTTTTGCTTTTGGTGCTGCTGCCTTGCTTTTTGAAACTGCCATTGTTGTTCTCCTTTGATAAGAATTGTTTCATCAGGTCTAATTATAGCCTTTCACGGGATTCTGTAAAGAAAACCGCCAATCCCACGAATGAGAAAGGCGGCTTGGATTCGGGATTAAATTGTTAGATACAATTAGTCTCCGATAACTGCCCAGCCGTATCCTGCTGAGACGTAAACAACCATAACTGATTGATTTGCTTGAATTGAATGTGCACCTGAAGTTGCAGTAAGATTGTTGATCTTTTCGCCAGAAGCTGGATAAAGCTTGCAGACTCCTGCGGCAGTATTTACAAGAACAACTGATTGTCCTACGGTACCTTCAGGAAGGATAACACCTGTTGAGCCATCGCCTGCTGTCAATGGAATGACTTGTCCATCTAGTGTAATTGCCGCGGCATCTGAATTAGATGAACCAGCAGCTGTGACTGCTGTACCGATTTCTTTGTGCAAAAGCAAGCCAGAACCTGATGCTTGAAAAAGACCCTTTGCTCGGGTATACTCTACTGTTGGCATAATTTTTCTCCTAAATTATTGTTTGAGATTGTTTGTCCACATGATTCCGCAGCTAGCGTGTGGGGTCCGCCTTATGTCCGTGCTACGGGCTTATCCATATATATGTTGGATACTCTGGTATTATATTAAGAGAAATCAAATTGTTCAAACAAAAAGAAAGGTATTCTCCCGATCGAAACCGAGGGAATACCCGAATGAGATAGATTATCTCGAAATTATTTAAGCACTTTTCTTTTACGATTCTCACGTAAGATCAATGCATTTTTCTTAGCAGCAGCTTTAGAGTATCCAGCCTCACGTAGAAGCTTGTATGCTCTCTTTGTCCACTCGTTCAAAGCTTTTACTCGCTTGGAAACAGGTCGACTCTTACGAGTTGGCTTCTTTTGTTTGCCGTGCACGATTGCATATTCTTCAGCAATGATTCGCTTTAGTTGTTTTTTTGTAATTTTCATTGTATTCTCCTATGAAAAAGGGCGGCGGTCAAAGACACGCCGCCCACATATCCAGTATGGACATTCACCTAAATTAGATGATGTTCATATCCAAACAGGTTACAGTACCGTAGAAGTCAGAACGAACCATCTTCTTTCCGTAACGAGTCATGACACCCTTTCTTGGGGTGAAGTCCTCTGGAGCGAAGATTGTAGGTGTGACGATAAGAGGTACGTATGGAGCATACACATAACCAGTTTCAAGGTAAGAACCACCCTTGTATCCGATCAACACTTTGTTACGTGGGAAGTAAGGATCTTTGTAAACAGTGAATCTGTTAGAAAGATTACCGATCTTCTCAGCGCCGATAGAGAGAGCAGAAGCTTGTCCCTGTCCGTCGATAGAGTATGAAGGCTTGTACATAACGCTTGATTCGAAGATTGTAGCAACATCTGGACCAATAACGATGAAGTTCGCAGAACCACGAAGGGTTTTTCTGTGAATAATGTTAGAAGCATCGATGATGGTTTCTACAAGAGTCTCGTACCAATCTCTTACTGTACCGGTGAACTGAGGTCCAGGGCGAAGTGAAGAGTTACGAGCGATTTCTGCACCAGTCAATTTGTTTACAAACTTACCAGGAGCACGTGACCAGTAAAGGCTTGCACCGTTTGCTTGAGTGAGAAGATCGTTGAGAACTTCGCGATCCAATTCAAGAGCAATTTGCTCAGAAAGGATTTGAGTTAGTTCAACTTCTGCATCCAATGAGTGGTAAGCATTAAGATCTTGAGCAAGCTCTGGAGACCACTTAGCTTTCAACTTACGTGATACTGCAGTAACAGCTAGAGATTCGATCTTAATATCAATCTCAGGAATAACAGGCTCAGTCGTAGGAGTGTTGCCTGCCATAGTAGATTCAAAAGAAGGAACAGTAACTGCATCACCGTTTGAACCAATGTCTAAGTTTGAAGTTACAGGGAAAGTAAGATCAACTTGTCCTGTACTCAAGTTCTCACCTGTTTCTGTTGCAAGTACAAAGAGTACGTGAGAACCTCCAAGAGGATCTACAATAACTTTACCACTTCCAGATTCGAAAGAAATACGCTTGGTATGTCTACGGAAGTT
>Ga0163109_10002743_pt1 | contig 13622 bp, 12 predicted proteins | sample CRUFie1St13metaG_FD_108704 | JGI IMG/M metagenome (GOLD analysis project Ga0163109, IMG submission 108704) | Marine microbial communities from the Costa Rica Dome - CRUD Field 142mm St13 metaG | ecosystem: Environmental > Aquatic > Marine > Oceanic > Photic zone | place: Costa Rica: the Eastern... | reverse complement strand
GCAAGAAAAAAAGAATAGCTATGTAGCTACCTATTACTGGAGACGGCCAGGTAAAAGGCCCAGTAGCTCTCGCACCAGCATACAACGGATTACCAAAAATATCAACGCCGTTGATAAATTGGTAACATGCATCTAAACAAGCAAAGACAGATAAATAATAAACGGCTTTTAGAAAGTAATCGCTATTATCTCTTACCGAAAAGTAGAAAATAAATCCTAAAAAGAAAGCGATGTAATTTGATAATATTGAAATTTCGCCAATCAGCACAATGTATGGCAGCCAGCACGCAATATATATTAATAGAACGCTAGATAATTTTGTGAGTTTTATTTTCTTTTTTATTAAATTAATTGTTTGTGTGAGGTAAAATAAAATTAACAGTGGTTTTGCAATGCCATAAAAAAAAAGCGCAATAGACCAAACAAAACCGTTGGTATAACGAAGTGAAATCTTCATTTAATTTTTTGTGCCCATATTATTGACTCAAACCCATGATATGACCAAGTTCCCTGTAATACTTTTCCAGTCAAAGCCGAAAAAGGTTCTTGTAAGGCTCCCAATATTCTTAGTGCCACAGGCTGGTAGGGATCCAAAACCTTTAATACTGATAGTTTTTTTCGCTCAAGAATTTTAACTATTTTTTGTACATCCGGCGGTAATGGGTTGTGAGTTGAGTCATCGAAATAATTGAGTGTAATTTTACGACTGGGTAAATATAAACTTTTTCTGCTGGGAAATGCAAAAAAGACTATACCACCTGGTTTCAGGCAATCACAGATTGCTTCGACTACTTTTATAGGTTCATCACAATGTTCTAAATTATGACGTGAAATTACGATATCAACATCTTTTAGCATTCCAATTTGGTCACTAAAATCTTCAGGTTTACAAATTATTAATTGATCTTCACTGCCTTTATTAGAGTTTTGATAGTCCTGTATGTCTAAACCAATATAATAAATAAAAGGAAATGCCCTTTTATATTGAAATGCTGAGTCATTTCCACAACCAATATCCAAAACTTTTGATCCTTGCTGAGAAAACTTTTTCAGACAGCCATACACACCATGTCTACGAAAAAATAGCTCATATAATTTCCTAAAATTAGGCATCCTGTAACCTCTGATAAATTTTCATATGTTTACCTACTACGTAATCTACATTGAATAGATCCCTACCTAAGGATTTAGCTCTATTCCCAAACATAATCGTTAATTCAGGTTCATCTTCTATCTTATCCATGGCCTTAACTAACTGGTTGATATTGTTCGGCTCACACAGCAAACCAGTTTCCCCATCTAATACCGCATCTCGACACCCAGCTAAATCTGTTGTTATTATTGCGCGCCCCAAACAAGCGGCTTCGATCAATATTTTGGGCAAGCCCTCTCCGTAAGTTGAAGGAAGAACTACGCAACTAGATTTTCCAATTTCAGCAAGTATATCTGCATTTTCTCCAATATATTTCACAACGTTTGATTGCCGTAGTGACTCAAACTGCTGTTTTGTGATTGAACTTGGATTATTTTCGTCAAAGCCACCCGCTATTACAAATTCGCTTTCACTACCAGAAGCATACATTGAATTTGCTGCTTCAATAAAGTCTAAAACACCCTTTGATTTCAATAACCGTGAAGCGAATAGAAATCTAGTTCTTGTTGGGAACGATAATTTTAAATACCCACATTTCTCGGCAACTTTATAGTTAAAACCACTACCACGAATAAGAATAATTCGTTCCCGGTCCACACCAAACCGTATACAAATTTCTACATCCTCGCTGTTTTGAACTACGATAATACCGGAGAATCTCCATATAAGGATTTTAAAAATAAAGACTATAAAAAACCCAAAAGAAGAGTTTATTAGTGACTTTAAAAAGCCAAATCCTGAAAAAGCGAGTAAAACATTTTTGTTAATAAACAGAAAACGAAATAGCAAAAAAACTAAAATAGCTTTAGGGGAAATAACATGTATTACCGCATGCCTAGAACCAATAATATTTCGAAATAATTTCCATAAATAAAAAAGTTGTAAGTAAAAGCTTTTTGGTCCCGTCTGTCGGATACTGGCAGGGTTTTTAATTGATAATAAGTCAATTTCCCAGTTTTCCTCGTACAACCGCTCTAATATCTCGGATCTATGAGACTTTAAAAAACCCAATGTATTAACCAGTATTAATATACTATTTTGGCTTTGCATGATGTAGATGCCAGTTTTGAAATACTATGAACCTCCATATAAAGTCCCGGTACGAGCCATATTTTTCAAAAGCCTCAAAAGCAAGCCGTAACATAGAGGGGTCAAAAATACCTTGCTCCCTTAGAAGTTTTTCATCTAAGTATTTTTTCTTATTTACGGCTAATATCTTTCTGACCCAGTCTTCTAACGGCGGTGTAAAACCTCTCTTTTTACTAAACTTTTTATTTACGTCACTAAAAGTTTTTAACTTTTGAAGTATCGCAAGCAGTGGTTTTTTAGATTGTAGATTATCAAATAATTGTTCTTCGTCCAAATCTAGGCAATATTTCAGCAAGTTATCACTTAGTAATGGGGCTCTAACTTCAAGTGAATGATACATGCTGCTTCGATCTACTTTTTGGAGCACATAATCTGCAAGAAAGTGACGAAAATCTAAATACTGAATCTTTTCTATAGAAGAGAGATTCTTTAAGTTTTTCGGTAGTGACGGCACATACCCAGTGAATTTATCGTTCACAAATAATTCTTGTAATGATGGCATGTCTGAACTTAATAAAGACCAATATTTTTTTTCATCGGTGGAGTAATTTAGAATTTTTGCTAATTTCTTTAGTTTATGTTTTAATTCAGTTCTGCCTTTAATTAAATGCAAGAAGACCCGATTATTTGTTATTTTATCAAGTAAGGTAGCAACCAACGACATTATAAATTGATATTTAAGAACTATCGAATAAAAACCATACTTTCTGAAGGCACGGTGCCGATTATATCCAAAAAATAATTCGTCTCCACCATCACCTCCAAACACAACCTTTACCTTGTTAGCTGCACTTCTACTCAAAGCCATCATCGGAATGACACTTGGATCTGCAAGTGGTTCATCAAACGCAATTGTAGCATCAGTCAAATGTTGTAGAATATTCTTATCAGTGAAGTTTGATACTAGCTGTTTGCGATTGGCTCGCTCTGAGATCATCTTTGCAATTGGAGTTTCGTCCAAATCACTCGATGAAAATCCAATCGTAAAACTATATTCTAGTGGTAGGCTACATGTTCTGCTGATCTCACTCACAATAGAAGAGTCAACGCCACCACTTTGGAAAACCCCAACGGCAACATCAGAAGTAGCAGCATCGGTAATTTGTTCACGAAGTATTTCGTGCACATGCACCAAGTCTGCTTTTAAGGATCGTTTAGCAATCAGAAATTTAGCTGGAAGATCAAAGAAGTTTGCTGTTGAGACAATTTTACTCTGATTAGTGCAATATGTAATTATCTGCCCTGGTTCAACTTTATGAATATCGGTAAAAATAGTCTTTGGAGAAGATATAAAACCGGACATGAAATACTGACTAAGCGAGTCGTTATCAAGCCTTAATTTCGAAAGCCGTTTTAATAGTGTTAAAGTTGAACCTCCAGCAAAATATTCAGCGTTACTTAAGTAATAGAGAGGTTTTTCTCCAAACTTATCTCGAGCAATTGATAATGTTTTATTTCTGCTATCATACAAACAAACAGAAAACATACCGATACATTCAGATAACGCTTGCTCAATTCCAACAAGTTCGACCAATTCCAAAAGTGTTTCCGTATCTGACGTTGTGGACCAATTAAAATCTTCAACAAAAAATTTATTTCTTAATTTAACATGATTATAAATTTCGCCGTTAAAAATAATACTCAAAGCTCCGCTACTGCTGACCATCGGTTGATTTGCACTGGCGCTTAAATCTTGTATCGACAAGCGAGCGTGACACATTAAAAGTTTCTTGTTACACTTAATAACACTTTGAAAATTATCTGGACCCCGTCTCCTTAACTCCGCATGCGACAAAGACTTGAATTCGGTCAGTTCTTGTTTAGTTAGCTCACCACGAGCCTTAAAATAAAATGAAAATCCACACATATTAGATAACGCGAAAAGCAATCTCTAAGTTATCATAATAAGTCGCATTATTACCCTGACCTTTATATATCACTCCAGATTCATTAAGCAAAAACCTATGTCGTACTTGGCTTTTACCAGCCGCTTGCATGTCACTTTCGCGGTCACCAATCATAATTGAGTCGCATCTTAAATAAGATTTTTCTTTAAATGCTTGTTCAAACATTCCATTATTCGGCTTCCTACAAGTGCATTTATCGCTCTCAACGTGTGGACAATAATATTCTGCATCGATATTTACTTTCAATTCTTTAAGCCTTCTTTTCAATTCAATCATAAAACAATGATACTGTTCTAAATTGAAATAACCACGGCCGATTCCACTTTGGTTCGTTATGATACAAAATCTGTAATCTTGCCTCATTAATTGAGAAATTATTTTTACATTATAAGTCAATAAACTCGTTCTTGACCAATCAAAAACATAGCCCGTATCCGCATTCAAGACACCATCGCGATCCAAGAAGCATACTTTATTCATATTTTGATCTTTTAATTATTTCATCACAAATTTTGGATGTTGATCGATCCGCCACCATCTCAATTGTTACTACGCTACCTCCATAACTCTTAACGAAACTATAACCCGCAATATTTTCCAATTCGTACTCAGCTCCTTTGACCAATACATCTGGCTTTACTTCTTTGATAAGATTTTCAGGAGTATCTTCGTCAAACACAATAACCTGGGATACAAATTTCAGTTTTTCAAGAATTTCTTTTCTATCATTTACAGATATTATCGGACGATTAGTACCTTTTAACTTTTTTACCGAAGCATCTGAATTCAAACCTACTATTAGTACGTCACCTAACTCTGAAGCCTGCTCTAGATAGCGAATGTGGCCAACATGTATTAGATCGAAACAACCGTTTGTAAACACAACTCTTTCTTTTGCAATTTTAGGCACTTCATATTTACTTTCCGAGTCAGTTTTTGGATCTAATGCGATCTCCCATCTTTCTACAAAACTCGTACCGTGCTTTTGAACCACTAGGCTGGCGGCAGATGACGCAAAGTCAACAGCCTGTTCAATTGGTAGTCCTTCTGCCAAAAATAAAGATAATGTAGCGATCACAGTGTCACCTGCTCCAGTAACATCAAAAACCTCAATTGGCCTGTGTTGAACATGTACGTGAGTTTCAGCGCTAATTAAGTGCATCCCGTCAGCTCCACATGTTACCAGCAAGTACACAATACCTAATTCTTTAATGAGATTTTGAGCTTTATAAACTAAGTCTCGAGTGCTTTTTATTTGACCTACGATTGCTTCAAATTCTTTCAAATTGGGCTTAATTAGAAAGACACTTTTGTACTTGGAAAAATCATTGCCCTTCGGATCAACCAAAACTTTAACACCGGTCGTATTAGCCATATTAATCAGGGTTTGATGTGATTTTATCGTGCCTTTTGCATAATCAGAGATTATCAGAAAATCTTTTGATTTTAATTTTTTTTTCAAAAGACCAACATCTATTGAGCCGTCAAATCTCTCTTCGTAATCAAGTCTCAATAGTTGTTGACCTGCCGATTTGACCCTTGATTTACGTATCGTCGGCTTATTTTCAGTTAATAGATGATATTTAATGTCATTTTCTGCTAAAATTTTTCTTAGATGGTCACCGTATTGATCATTACCAACTATGCCCAGAAGCTCTACGTTGCCTAATAACTTTTTAATACCTAGTGCCACATTTGCTGATCCTCCCAATTTGAACTCTTCATCCTTAATCAAAGCAACTGGAACTGGAGCTTCTGGCGATACCCGGGAGACTTCAGTATTCAAATCATGGTCTAGTATAATGTCTCCTAATACCAAAATGGTCTTACTGTTCATTAGCAAAGGCCCAATCATCAATCATAGTGCAAAGCATATGAATTATCGTTATATGTAATTCTTGGATTATAGCAGTATCACTTGAGTCAACTCTGACAGCAATATCCACAATATCTTGGATGTTCTCATGTTTATTACCAGTTAAGCAAATCGTATGTATTTGTTTAAGCTTACATTCACTGAAGGCATTTAAAATATTTTGTGAATAACCAGAGGTCGTGATCCCTATAAATATATCCCCAGGCTTACCAAGAGCATTTATCTGTCGTGAAAAAACTTCATTAAATCCATAGTCATTACCTACGGCAGACAAAATTGAAGTATCAGTGGTAAGCGCCAGTGCCGGTAGGCCAAGTCTCTCAATTTTAAAGCGCCCAACTAGCTCTGCCACAAAGTGTTGTGCATCCGCTGCTGAACCACCGTTACCAGCAATAAGAATTTTGTTGCCCCGCTCTAGAGCTGAAATTAAGCTTCCAGCGACATACTCAATATGGTCAATGTTCTTCTCTATATGCGTCAGAGCAGCTTTATGAAGCCTTATGTGTTCAATTAAATTCATCTTCGTTAATTTCCATACATTGATATTTAGGTTGTACTTTGCATTGAGGTTCAGACAATCCACTATAGCACGGATAAGCCTTACAAAATTGGGACTTACCATGTGATTTGATATTTTTTGTCAAAATATTATTCAAAGGCATTCTTAGTTCTGCAGGAATACATCCATCAAAAATATGCACATTTTTTGCAGAAATCATTGCGAAATGTGTGGGACCTGAATCATTTCCAATATAAACTTCAGAGTTTTGTATAATGCTCGCTAATTGTTGAAGGTTCGTTTTGCCTGTTAGATTATGCACTTTAAAACCATTTTGTAGCAGTTGTATTTCAAAATTTTTATTATAATCGACTTCTTCATTATTTGCGCTGCCAACAATTATTATTTTCTCAAACTGCTCAGAAGTTTGTTTAACGAATGCCAAAAATTTCCGCTGTGGTGTTCTGCGTGTTTCCCAGTTGCAAAATGGACTAATACACATATACTTGCCCTCAATATCAGTTTCTTGACCTTTGAGCTGCAAGTATTTTAAATTGGCACTTTGTGAAATTTTCAAATTTGATAAGATGGCTTTAGTTCGATCAAAATAATGATCGGAAAGTTCATTAAAATTAAAAACTTTTAAGTCCGCTGAATAACGCAGTAGGTTTCCAACATAAGGCCTAGGATGTTTCAAAAGAATTTGCAGGTTTGACAAAGAAGGTGACGGAAAAACAAAGAACGTTTTGTGTTTGAGATTTCTTATCTCATAAGCAGAAATCCAGTGCTCCTCAAGATCAACAAATATACAAGGAAGATCAGATAATACTGTAAAATGATCAAATCTATTTTTTATCATTTCAATAAGTGGAGATAACATAACCAAATCACCGATCCCCAATGGTTTTAAAATTACAATTACTGGTACACCTTCAGGTAATGAAGTACTATAAAACGGGCCAATGAGCCTATCCAGCAAATAGAAACTAAAATATTTTAACTTGTTTTTGATATCTTGTATTTTATACACAACTTCCACGCTGTCCATGATTTGTAATTATCAACTAGGCTGTCAGCATCATATCTCACTGCTTCAACTAATCCCCCAACCCTGGAACAAAGCACAGGCACTCCCAAATCATAAGCCTCTCTTGCAACACGACCAAAAGCTTCTTCCCACTGTGAGGGTACTATCACTAATTTTGCCTCGTTATAGATCTTAACCGGATCTTCAACCCAATCAGATATCGTCACATTCTTGAAGTGCCTAATTTTTTTTGGTGGGTTGCGTGCAATACATTTAAATTTCAATTCTGGAAATGCCAAAATTAATTGATAGAAAATGTCAAACCCTTTATGCTTACTATCACCAATAAAAACGACAAAATCTGGTTTATGTTTGAAGCCGCGTTTCAGAGCCTCTATATCAATTGCAGGTAATTTAACTGCAGAATTAGTTCCCAACTTTTGTTGTACACGCATCTGAACAAACGTTGAATTTGATACTACATCACCATGTTTTGCCATTCTGATAGTATCGCGGCAGTACTGCATAAAGAATGGCAATTGTAGAATATATCGAATGTACCACAAAAAAAATTTCCAACCGCTTTGGTAATTTCTGTAAACTAAGTAATCGACCTCGCTTCTTATGCATAGTTGTACTTTAGAAAGCAAATTTGGAACTAAATGTTTAGCTATTAATGCTTTACCCCATAGATCATACACCACTATCTTATCAAAGCTGTCAAAATTTATATTCATAGGCGTGTCATATACTAAACGGGTAAACCCATACCTCAAAAACGGTGGGAATTTAGTATTAACTACATCAGAGTAATGGATTTTTATTTCATTTGGCAACTCCAAAAATTGTCTACTTGGTTTAAATTTTGTTTGTTTAGCGCAAAGAATTGTCACAGCGTCGCCTCGTTCAAACAAATCTTTAACAATTGAAAGAGTACTTTTTTCTGCTCCCCCAGCATGAGATGTTAAATATTCTCCAATTACTAAAATATTCATGAAAACTCTTTATAGATTTGCATGATATCAGAAGTATATTTGTTCCAGGGCCGTTTCTCTGCTGTGATGCGGGCCTTTTCACCAATTCGGGCAATTGAGCTTCTGCACCGCGATAAGTTTATCAAATGTTTGCTCAGCATTTTGCTATCTCCTGGATTGAACAAAATGCCGTCTTCATTATGCTTAATCAAACTACCAGATGAAGGTGTTGTTAGCACTGCTAAACCATATGACATGGCTTCATAAACTACTTTTGCGCTCCCTTCACACCAAGTAGGAAAAACAAAAATATCCGCCCAGCGATAATGCTCCGTTGGATCTCCAAAACCTAAATACTTTATTCTAATATCTTGTTGCAAAGTTTTCTTTTGCAACGCACCCAACCTGCCAACTAGTCTTACTTCACATTTGAATTCAGGTATCAACCTTAACGCCTCGATTATCGTGGGTACCCCTTTTCTTTCATCGACGTTACCAACAAATAATAAGCGTAAAGCTCTCTCAGAGGCAACAAATGTTTGCTTAAGATTTACCGGCGGAAAGCCAAACGGTATTAGCTCATATCTTGTATTCGGCGATAGTTCACAAGCACTGTCCATAACAAATTGTGATGGAACTACAACAAGGTCAGCGCGCTCAATGGCACCTTTTTCCGAAAGCATTTGTTTTTCAAAGAACGACAGAGCAAGATCTCGCTTTGATGATAAAATTTGATAAATGTAATTTTGAGTTACATTAGGAACTTCTAAAATAACTTTAGCTCTTCTAGAATGTGCGTAATCGATAATCTTTTCAGAATACTCCCACAAGTGGATTATATTTCCCTCAATATTTAAATTCCTTAGCTTCGATAAAACTAAAAGCTCAAAGAAAAATTTTTCATATTTACGATGGTTAAAATTAGGGAAAACTTTTAGTCGAAACAAATTTAGAAAACGCGCAATAAGACCGAAAAATTGAAAATTGAAATATTTTGTGTTATTTTTGCCACCACCTCGTGACATGCAATAAAAATGAATGTTTTCTTCTTCAAGTGCACTGCAAATCTGCATAGCGCGTACGCCAAAATTACCTTTTCGTGTCAAGTGGGAATTCACAATATGAATAATCAAACTAATGTTCTCCAAAAAACAATCGGATTGTCTCTGCGCGTAATTTCCAAGTATTATTAACAGCGATAGTTTTAAGATTGGCTGTCTTAATCGAGGTAATACTATTTTCCCGAAAAACACCGCGTATTGCATCCATCAGTGTCTCAGGTTGATCACTGTCAAAAGTAAATGCATTTTGTTCATTAATCAGCTCGCTTACTGCTCCAACAGTAGTTGAAACAAGTGGTTTTCCTAATGCTGCGTATTCGAAGATTTTCATAGGACTGCAGCACCATGCAGTCTCAACATTGTTTGACATGGGAAATAAAGAGAAGTCTGCGCATAATTGAAGAGCTATTAAACTATCTTCGCATTCGACTCTCGAAACAGTAACAAAGCGTTTATTCCTAATTTTATTTCTTAACAGCAACAAGTCCGAATCTGACCCGCCTACTTGCAAAATTACAATGTTTGGAAATTCTTTTAGGACGCCTGAAAACAAATCTGTTCCGCGACCTGGCCCTATACTACCTGAATGCAACAGTATCTTTTGATCTGGGACTGGCAAAAGGTCGTCAATCAAATCGCTGCATTTCATAGTATTCTGATACTTCTCAAAATCCACAGCGCTTCTTATAGTCAGAATTCGATCATTTGGTAATTTATAATTTTTCAAATAATATTTTCGCAATGCGTCTGATATTGTGACCACTTTGAACTTTTGAAAATTTTTTAAAAAGCCAACAATAAAGTTTACAGCTGCAGAAGGCTTTTGATGTGCTTCGTATATGACTACTGCACCCAATGTCACATAAAGTAAGGCTACCAAAATATCCCGTGTGTAAACCATTCGTGGATGGCGATAATTTACCAGTAGCTGCAATAAAAAATTTAAATACTTTACTCTACCTCGATAGGTAAATAATCGCAACTTAACCCAATTAAAATTCAATGGAGCTTCCAGTTCACATACGGGAGATATTAATGTTACCTGTCCAGACTGGTGTAAAGACTCAACTGTCTTTCTGATCTGAACAGATTGAGCATTAGCACTATTTATTAAAGTCTGTGTTATATAGTAAATCAAAGTTATAATTTATTGAAAAAATTTTTAACCATTTCACTAATCTCATACTTTGAGGCCAGTTTTTTATTGTTATCTATTATTGATTGAACAAGATCTTCCTTATTCATATCGTCGATTGTATTTTTAATATCAGCAGAGATAGGGATATAATTTTGATATGGAACAATTAATCCTTCATAATCACCCGGTATAGCAACTGGACATACACCTAACACCATTTGTTCAAATATTCGTGGGCTGGTTGTACCATTTGCAGATTCTGAATTTAATTGGAATTTACATTTTTCTAACCAACTGTAATATTCTTCCCCATACAAAAAATGTTCGCCATTCTTAGAAATCTTTACGTCAATCTTGTACAGGCTGTTCAACCCTTCAAATTCTCCAAAAATTTTGTCGCGGTCGTAGCTGAGCCAATCTACATTTGCATTTCCTCGAAACCCAAGCCAAATTTCCTTGCTAACCTTCTTTCGATTATCAATTGTAACATTTGACCATCCGAATGGTAGCCAAGTAACTTTAACATTCTCCGCCATGAATGTAGAAAGTGCCGATTTCGTATGAGTCACAAGAGTATACTGTTTAAACTTTTTTAAAAATTTCGATTTTCGCTCTACGTCCTTATAATCATTTTTTGATAAAAATATTAAATTTACTTCTTTTCTACTCAAAATTTTGAATAAAATTTTGTAAAACATCCAAATAGATAAATGCCGAATAATAAATTTAAATGTTTGTCGGCCTGCAAAGTCTATAGCCTCATGAGGTATTACACATACAGTATTTTTCTTTAAAATTAGAGCACCAAATATACCTATTGGAACAAACCCCATTCTCAAAAATGAGAAATACCAATCAGAATAATAGTTGCCTTGCTTCAGAGATCTATGATTATATCTTACAATATGCATCTTTTGTCATTTGCATTGCTAAAATAAACAAGAATACTCGTTAGCGCTGTTGATAGCAAAAATGATAAAGCAATACCATTCAGTCCAAATGTACTGCACGTAACTAGCCCAAACAGTTTCGCACCAATATTAAGATACGTATACAAGTTAACTGTTTTCAAATCTCCTCTTAACCTTGAGAAATTAAAATACAATCCGGCAGGAAGAGAAATGATTGAAACTGCGGAAAACAAAAAAGCTGTAATACTGATAGATTTATATTCCTGAAAAAATATTTGAAATACATTTCCCCAATATTGATTGGCTATCCATAGAATTAGAAATGTGCACAAATAATATGAAAAACTTATTTTCATAAAAGAAGTTATGATTTTCTTTTGTATTTTTTCATAGGCTACAATTTGATGTGTTAAAGCTTTCACAATAAAGTTCTGAATCGCAGCGAAAACTTGCATACAACTTATACAAATTTGATATGATACAACCGCTACATCACCAAGAAGATATCGAATAATCAGTTTATCCGCTTTTAGAACTATATTCATTGAGAAACTTTTTGATACTGAATTTTCAAAAACATTATCCTCTAAAGAAAGTTCTTTTGTTTCGGTCCGCCATAATATCTTTGCAAACAAAATAAATGGCAATAAATTTATTATTATAATAGCGCTTGGTAGTTGAGTTATCGTTAAGTAATCAGTGTACAAAAATACGATTGTTAGCAAAGTGATCTGTGGGGTTAAAAATACAAAAATATAAAAAATAATTTTTTGCAAACCTATACAATACGATAGTAAAACACCTTTAGCACTGGAAGCAATGAAAGCAAGTATTGATAAGAACAAGAACCTAATATCAAACTCATTGGTAAATAGAAGTACCATACTGAACAATGGTAACAGCCATATTGCGAAAGTTACCTTCAGTATTAGAATTTTTTTTAACCTACTATAGTCACCCCATGCACCATATCGCTCAGCAAGTGTGTTCAATGCTGGCTTATTGAGGGCACCAACTAAGTTAATTGATGCTGTAATCGATAGAAAGGTAGCATAGAGCTCTACCGTTGCCTCGTTCGCCCAAACATAAACAATGGTCAGCTGTAGAAGTAGGCCTAACATCGACGCGATGGCGAGCAGAACAGCTCTAGACGATTGACTGAATAGTTTCACTTTATTTCATTAAATGGACGTTACTTCATCCCACAGAATTGCTTGCCGGTTATAATCTAAATCACGTAGCTCCTGCATAATTGAGCCCTTACCAACACGACTGCCAATAATAACTAATTGAATACCTTCCAATATTTCAAAGGTTGGGAGTTGTGACCTATTTTTAAAACCATATATCTCAGAGCCTATTTTATCTGGGTCTGAGTCTAAGAGGATGCAATCTAATTTTGACTCGGCGATTGAACCAACACCATTGAGTATAGTGCGACATCGTCCACCAATTCCCCAAAAAGCTGTTGATTTTTTCTTCAAAACTTTTTCAAGATCTTCATATTTTGAAATTTGCTTTGTATAGTCAGTGTGCAGTTTAATTCTTACGTTGTTTTCATACTCTCCCCGAGTTTTACAAATAACCCCTATGTTGTCTCCGTTTAATCCAACAAAGCTAGATAATAGTATCAAATTGTATTTTTCTATGAGTTTAATCAAACTTTTAAATGAAAAATATGATACGTGTTCGTAGACCAAATCCTCAAACCGTTTCTGTATAATCGCTTGGGCTCCATTAGGCACCTCAATGTAGATTAAACAATTTTTTTTAGGAACAGTTGAGAAAAATTCATCAAATTTATCCAAATGCTCTAATACGTGGCGTGCTACTAATACGGGATTCTTTGCATTAGATACTGCAGATTTAAAATCTAATTTAGAACTTGTGATTAGCCCTTCAGCGTTTGAGAACTTACCCACCTCATAACCCAATGTCTCAACGTTCACATTTTGTTCCAGAAAGTGTGCTTTAACCATCTCCAAGT
>Ga0163109_10002742_pt1 | contig 13623 bp, 8 predicted proteins | sample CRUFie1St13metaG_FD_108704 | JGI IMG/M metagenome (GOLD analysis project Ga0163109, IMG submission 108704) | Marine microbial communities from the Costa Rica Dome - CRUD Field 142mm St13 metaG | ecosystem: Environmental > Aquatic > Marine > Oceanic > Photic zone | place: Costa Rica: the Eastern... | reverse complement strand
GATTGTATCGGATTTATCCAAAACCATCTCGATGAATTACGGTGTACTTGCCGGCGATTATGACATGGACGAAGAGGGGAATTGGACCTTTGAGGGAGTGCCTCAATCATATCGTGGATTATTCCTTATTGATAAGGAAGGGGTTGTCCGTCATGAATTGGTCAATGATTTTCCTCTTGGACGAAATATCGATGAAGCCCTGCGTCTAGTTGATGCCTTGCGTTTCCACGAAGAGCACGGTGAAGTGTGCCCTGCGAATTGGGAAGAAGGAAAAGATACAATGAAAGAGACGCACGAGAGTGTTGCTGACTATCTAAGCAAGCACTAGACTCTTGTCATTTAGTTTTATTAAGGTAAAGCCCGACTTCCGTCGGGCTTTTTTATTGGTTGATTATTTTTTTCCTAAACTGTAGCGCAGGCCAATTTGAAATGTTGCGGTATGATAGGGGTCTTTAAAGGAAAGACGCTCAAGGGCCTCATCTCTTCGCTGTAGGTTGTAGGTGGAATTGCTGCTTTGATCTATAGTGTTTTGATAAGAAATCTCTCTCATAATCATGGGCATGTCAGCTTCCGTGTAGACATCCTTTAAGGTGTTATATCCCAGCGCTCTTCCAACTTCAATTTGTGCTGGAGTCCCCTGTAATGTAGCTTGAGTGATTGTGGTTTTTAAGGAGGGTACAGCAAGTGCCACAAAGTCCACCTGTGCCAGGACACCTAGTCTTTGGGACAGCGCGTAATCAAAGCCTGCCTTACTCTTAAATCCAAGGCTCAAGCCACCACTTGTTTTCGCTTGAATATCAGCGTCAATGATAATACTCGTCCCAAGGGCTTCAGTATCTTCATTAAGGCCCTCTAATGCTGGGTCGATAAGTGGCAAATAAGTTTCTGCTAATAATCCTGTTTCATCATATAAGTCTATTTCTACCCAGGTTAGCCCGAAAACGGGTAAGTAAGGTCCAAAGCTAATGTAGGGCCTAAACTTTCCGAGGTGAGTGGATAATTCTATGTAGGGGGAGAGGCTAATCATCTGTGTGTAACTATCTTGCCTTCCTCGGTACTCTATAAATCCTGTATCAATAACTCGTTCGGCATTAAACACTTTAGCAGAACGTAATGCATTGCATTCTATCCCTAAGGATACACCTGGTAGCTTTTTCAAAGGCCAACTCATATTAACTGAAAACATTGCTCCAGCACCTCGACTGCCTCGTTCTTCCCTTAGGGTATATCCACTTTGATTTTGAATGTAGGTAAACCGCGTTATCTCATCAATTGGGGATCCAATATTTCCTTGCAGAGCAGGTATTCCATAGCCCGCAAGAATTTGTAGCCGAGGTTCAGTGTTTTGTAGGGTTGTTTGGCTGTACAGAGGAGTTGTATTTCCAAGCATGGAAAAGATAAGTACAGCACAAAAAGATTTATTCAGACAAAACATATGGCACAATTAGCTTTTGTGAGCAAAAAAAATAGCAAGAAATCGATGATTACATAATTTTCCTAAATAGTGGCCGAAAAGACATCCTAAAAGAGAGTGCATGGCACCAAAGATCATGGTGAGCAAAATAGGATTCATGGGAAGGATTTTTCCCTCGATAAAACGTTGGGTTAAAATGTGATTGTTTTGTATAGAGATGTAATATGCATTTCCACCCCATATTATAGCTCCAAGTAATACTCCTAGGATAATCTCCTGCCACAGCGGTTTGATAAAAAGAAAGGCACCTAAGGCTGCCATAACACCTAAACCCCACCAGGGTAGGAAAGCTAGTGTTAGTCCAATGCCGATGAGGTAAATCCCCAAAATTTTTAGTGTGTTTTTGTAATTCCTCATGGTACCAACCTACTTTTCTTTACTTCAGAGGATTGCAGAAAATATTCTTCCTCTTCTATGATAAACTCATGATATTCTTGATTAAGCCAATCTTCTACAAAATTCATATAATAATCACTTCCAGGATTGCCAGATTGCCCTCCTGGATAGTGTCCTTGTCCTTTTATTTTATCTCCTGAAAAATCCAAAATCATTCGCCAAGAAGGACCTGTAGATGATTTACTTGCATTGAGAATATGTTGACCTCCTCCGGCGGATGGTAAATCGTCGCCAAATCCATTGATTCGTAATAGGTGAGTGATTTTTGAAGCTTTGAATTGTCCCCATTTCGATGAATCCGCATTCCAATCTTGGAGGTTACTCATTATTCGAAATGTCTTGTTAATGATGTTTTTCTGGGCATCTTCAAAATCTCCGCGTATAAAGGGGTGAGGTAAACTATCTTTTAATTGGAAGTAGGTCTGATATTCATTGGGCTGAACCCATATGTTCTCAAAATTTTTGTCTCGGTATAGTGTATCTGTATACAATGTGTACCAAAGATGGAATTGACTGGGCGCTACTTGTGCTGGATCTGCCATAAAGTCCCAGGACTGCAGTGATTGAGCTACGGAGCTCAATCGTTCATCGCTATCGAGATAGGAAAGCATCAAGGGCAACATTTCTGACGCAAATAGGTCGTAGTTGTCGTATTGTATATCTACCATATCCTCAACAGTGGCTTCATGTAAATTTTCCAATAGCCTATTTAAACGTCGATTCCGATAGTGTTCAAACTCCCCATGAGTATAAAAAGGGTATTCGGGGCTTACGGCATGTTGATTGGCAGATGAGGCATATTGAGTAGGTGGGTTGTAAATCGTCGGCATGTCCTCAAAAGCAATGCTTTCTTTCCAATCATAACGAGAGGACGTGCCATCCATTACAAAATGTCCTTGACCTTCATCCAAAATCGCAAAGTCTCCTTGTTGTCTTAACCCTATATCCCCTTCGAGCGATGCGAAGATAAAGTTCTGCGCTGGGCAGCTGTAATAGGCGAGGCCATCTAGAAAGTCTTCCCAGTTATCCGCTTTATTGATTTGGTAAAACGCAAAAAATTCTTCTGTGGGATCATGAGCTCGCCATCTCAAGGCCAAGTCTCCAGCATATCTTTCGGATGGGAAAGTAGCATTGTCATATACAACTGGCCCATGGTGGGAATATGGAACCTCTAGTATATAATCTTCTGCTCCTCTTACTTGAATGACTTCTTTACGATAAGAGAGGTTCTTCCATTGATTATCATGGTAGTACTGCCTCCGATCTTTGCTAATTTTTAGCTGGTACCAATCTTTGACATCACGTCCTGCATTGGTTACACCCCATCCAATGGAATCATTACATCCTATAACGATTCCAGGAGCTCCAGGGAAACTAACTCCATAGGCATTGTATCCTGGACAATTGATTTGCATTTCTACCCATATACACGGTGCATTAAAGCTCAGGTGTGGGTCATTCGCCAAAAGAGGTTGACCACTTTTGGTTTTGTCTTTATGGATTACCCAGTTATTACTACCTATGTTTTTATCAGGTGCTTGACTTAGACGTTGAGGCATTAAGACATCGCTCGAAGGACTGCGCATTTCATCGGGCTGGTCCATCATCTTTATCGAGTCATTTAATGGATATGTAGACTTGGAGAAGATGGGTTCCATGGAATCATAGTATTCCCCATAGAGCTTGAAAAACATCTCTTCACCAAGTGCATTTTTTAGATTAGTGTACTCTAAATCGTATTCTCTATCGGTGAGATCTTTACTCATAGCCATTAAGAGCAGACATGAGTTTAGATTGGCCCAAGAGGCAGGACTGTAGTCTAACAATTTGTATTCTATTGGGTACTCGGCATAACTGAGCGACTCGATGTATGCATTAACTCCTTTGGTATAAGCGTCTAGCAAGGCTAAGGCTTCAGGATTAGCTTCTATAGCCCGCAGTTTGTTCTCCGCACCATAGATCATGCCCATTCTTCGTTGATTGATATCAAATTCTAGAATCTTATCTTGAAGATTTGGATCATCCCCTAATATTTCTGAGAGTCTGCCTGCCGCAGCCATAATGGTAAATTCCATCTGCCAAAGGCGAAGGGAGGCCTCCACATAGCCCTGGGCAAAAAACATATCATGCTCGTTTTGGGCAAAAATGTGAGGGATATAATGATTATCCCAGTAGATAGATACTTCATTATGTAGGCCATTGAGCTTTTCTAACGTGTCAATTGGAAGGCTTCCTGGCTTTTTGGCTTGCTGCCAAATTCCAGTTCTAGGGTACAAGAATTTTCCAAGAGGAGGCACTTGGGTATTGCCAATAGTCCATCGTATAGAAGCAAGGTAGCTAAATGCGATGAAGAGCACTCCAAAAAGGAGCGCAAAAACAATCGTTATTGTTTTATTTTGCAAGGGGTATATTTTTGATTGACAACACTTATAAATATAGGTAATGCGCCATAACTCATCTTTAGAGAAAGAACGCAAGTTTTTACTTTTTGCCCTGTTGCAGTCTCTTGTATTCACATTAGTTTTCTGGCTGATTTATGCGGTAAACAGTGGGGATACAATTGGCGCATTTCATCGTTATGGATTAATTCCTAATCAACATGCCGAATACTGGCGTTGGATATCGATGCACTTTATACATAGTGATCTTGGTCATATATGGAATAACAGCTTGCTCCTTGTACCGCTAATTTTTGGGATTCGCATGCAAAATAGACAAGTCCTCGTCCCCCTTGTTGGAATTATCATATTAGGAAGTGCGGCATTTATATATTGGGTAGGGGACCCTCAGTCGGTTCATGGGGGGGCAAGTACTTTGGTCTATGGATTTTCATTTTACCTTTTTAGCCACGGTATATTAAGTCGTCGACCTGAGGCCATAGGTATGGCGCTTACTGTAATCTTAATTGCTTCGGGATTATTTTGGGGACTATTTCCTAATGCAGGCGTTCAAATTTCATGGGAGGGCCATGTAGGAGGGGCTATTACTGGTATTTTGTCCGCGCTCTTATATTTTGTTTTGTTGAAGCCTATCCCTGATAAATTTGACAAAGTTCACCCTGAATCCCTTCACTTTTTTCATGATAACCCGTTAACATGAGCATAGATAGTATTATCTTTTCGCCATGTTAAGGAAATGTAAAATTGGATTCCAGGCATTGCTTAGTGCCTTCGTTCTTCTCATTGCTGTCGACGGCCGAGCACAAGTCAGTGTAGGGGGAACGCCATTGTCTTGGGGTAATACGCTAATAGGTGGCAATACAGTTATTACACTACCGGCAGTTGATGAAGCAGCTTTACTGCTTGAAGACGAAGCACGACAAATGAACGGCGAGAAATCAACTCGCTTTGGGTATAACCATGAGGTTTCCATCGATGTTTTAGCTTCTTGTGTTTGGGAAAGCACGAATACGCACGAAATAGGTCGCTTAGCGATTCGAAGTGAAGGAGCAAGAAGTATTAACCTCATTTTCAATGAGTTTTATCTGGAGCAAGATGTTTCGCTCTTTCTATACAATAGATCTAAAAATGATTTGATAGGGGCATTTACGGCGGCAAACAATAAGTCCTATCGAACCTTTAGTACGCTGCCGCTTCCTGGTGATGTGCTCGTCTTGGAAATAAATGCACCTCTGGGTAGTCGAACAGATTTATCCGTTATGCAATTGGAAACAGTAACCCATGCTTATAAAGATCTTTTTAATCAATCGTTGGAGAAAGGTCTAGGTCAGTCAGGTTCTTGTAATGTCAATGTAAATTGTCCAGAAGCTGCAGGTTGGGAAGATCAACGTCGCTCTGTAGCACGCATTCTCGTCAATGGGAATGATCATTGTACTGGAGCCTTAATCAACAATACGGGTAATGATGCTACACCTTACTTTCTTACCGCAAATCATTGTCTAACCGGAAATGTTTCCAATTGGGTTTTTTGGTTTAATTGGGAGAGCCCTACATGCAATCCAACGCAGAATTCCTCTTATGATGGGGTCTCTGGATCTACGCTTTTGGCAAGTTGCTCAAACTCGGATTTTGCCTTATTGGAATTAAGCCAAGAAGTTCCTTTAAACTACAATCCATATTATGCAGGATGGTCGGCGGTGAATACCGCACCAACCTCGAGTGTGGGAATTCATCATCCATCGGGCGATATCAAAAAATGGTCCTATGATGGGGATGCTTCGGTCTCCTCTGAGTGGGGTGGATGGGGAAGTAGCGGTACAAATACCCACTGGGAAGTTCTAGACTGGGACATCGGAACTACTGAGGGTGGTTCATCGGGTAGTCCACTGTTTGATCAAAACAAGCGTATTGTAGGCCAGCTACATGGTGGTGCGGCTTTATGTGGTAATGATTTTTCTGATCTTTATGGAAAAGTGGCCTATTCATGGGATTGTCAAAATCAAAATTCTGGACGTTTAGATGTATGGCTTGATCCTAATAACTCAGGTTTAACTTTACTTGATGGTTTTGATCCTAATGCAGATGTTTACGCGAATGACGCCATGGCTGGGGAGATTCGCGGTTTTGAGGATTCCTGTGCTTCTGGTGCGATCGCACAATTGGTGTTGGTAAATGCGGGTACTGTTCCATTGACGAGTACGGATATCCTTTATGGACTTAACGGCTCACCACTGCAAACCATAAATTGGTCTGGAAACATTGCTCCTGGAAATTCAGAAGTTGTTGATCTTGAGCTTGTCTCTTTAAATCCTGGACCGCTGCTCTACGAGGCACGAGTTAGCAATCCAAATGGAGTGACAGATGAAAACTCTGCCAATAATTTGGCTTTTGTGAATAAAACGATTTTAGGTCCTGCAGGATGTACTTCAACTTCTATTTCTTCCTTGACTCAAGGAGGACTTCTACTTAGTCCAAATCCCGTTGATCATGTGTTATCTCTTTCGCGCGTTGACACTGATCAATCTGTGGTGCGTATATACAATGCTAAAGGACAAATAATGATGCAAAAAGAGTGGTGGGGCAGTCAGCTTTCTCTTGATGTATCGCAATGGGTCAACGGGGTGTATATAATACATGCTCAATCTGTGGCGACAGGTAAGGAAAGTCGTATTTCCTTCGTAAAGCAATAGAAAAGCGACATATTGACACCTTGATCGCCTTGGAACGAGTTTTGCTAGGCTCAGTGCATGTTTCCAGGTGATTTAAATTTTTCCCAAAAATCAATGGCTGCTATTGCTGGAGCACAGCAGTCAGCGGCTTCAAAGCGTCATAAACAAATCAATACTTGTCATTTATTACAAGGGGTTATTGATGTAAATGACGAAGTACTCAATTATACATTGGCCACAAAACGTGTGAGTGACACAATGATTAGAGAACATTTGTCCAAACTGTTTGATCAAGAGCTCACTGCGGAAAAGGAAAGTGCTTTTCAAATGCCTTCTCCTACGCTGGGACAGACCATTTTGCGCGCAAAATCAATATCAGAGAATAAAGGGGATGACTTAATTGAGGTTTACCATCTGTTTCTAGCGCTCATGGTCAACGCTGATGGCGTAGCTCAAATGCTTAAAGAATTCGGAATATCTGATGGAGATGTAAGCAAGGCTTTACGCGCATTAGGGGATGCTGACAAGAAAGAGGCCTCTGTAGCTGAAGATGCAGATGGGAATTCGCCGGTGATTTATGCGAATCTTGATAAATATGCGGATAACTTAAATGTTTTGGCTTCAGAAGGTAAGCTTGATCCTGTAATCGGAAGAGAAGACGAGATTCGAAGTGTGTTGAACGTTTTAGCACGTAGAACTAAGAACAATCCACTTTTAGTTGGTGAAGCGGGTGTTGGGAAGACGGCAATCGCCGAAGCTATTGCCTTGAGATTGGCTCATGGTGATGTCCCACGAACACTGGATAACAAAATACTTTATCGTCTCGATTTGGCTACTATAATGGCAGGAACAAAATATCGTGGAGAGTTTGAAGAGCGTATTAAACTGATACTTAATGATATTCGTCGTGCTTCTGGTGAAATTATATTGTTCGTCGACGAAATGCACATGCTAATGGGCGCGGGCAAAGTCGAAGGGGGCAGCATGGATGCCGCTAATCTCTTGAAACCTGCACTAGCTCGTGGTGATTTACGCTTAATTGGTGCCACCACTTCTCAAGAATATGAAAAGCACATTGTCCAGGACAAAGCCATGGAAAGAAGGTTTCAGATGATTTTGGTGGATGAACCGAGCAAAGAGGATGCAATTTCTATTTTACGAGGGCTAAAGGATAGGTATGAAAATCATCATAAAGTCCAATATCTTGACGAGGCCTTAGTAGCCGCAGTGGATCTTTCTGTTCGTTACTTGCCCCATAGACAATTGCCTGATAAAGCGATTGATTTACTTGATGAGGCAGGAGCTCGTCTGCGATTGGAATTGGACTCAATGCCCGAAGAAATCGAGAATCTACTGCGTCGGATTAAACAGCTTGAAATTGAAAAAGCAGGACAAGAAAAAGATGGGAATTCCTCTGCACTTAAAGTGATTGGGAATTCATTAGGTGAAAAACAAAAGGAATTAAAGACCTTGTCTGCCCTCTGGAAGAGGGAGAAAGAGTGGTTGGATGCTATTCAAATTGGCCGTGCGAAACTTGAGGAAGCTAAACTCGAGGCAGATAAGGCAGAAAGACAAGGTGAATTTGCGCGAGTAGCTGAGATACGTTATGGCGAAATGGTGGCTATACAGCAAAGCATCGAGGAAGCAGAAACCATGCTTCATCAAATTCCCGACGGAGAGCGAATGTTAAAAGAGGTAGTTGATGCTGAGGCAGTCCATGAGATTATCGCAAAATGGACAGGTATACCCCTCACAAAAATGATGCGATCCGAGCGCGATACATTGATGCATTTGGAAGCCATCTTAGATGAGAGAGTAAAAGGCCAACATCAAGCTTTATCTGCTTTATCCAATGCGATTCGTAGAAATAGAGCAGGTTTAAATGACATGAATAGACCCATAGGTACTTTTCTTTTCGTAGGTGGATCTGGCGTGGGTAAAACGGAAACCGCAAAGGCTCTAGCTGCTTCATTGTTTAGCAGTGAGGAAGCTTTACTGACGATTGATATGTCGGAATACCAAGAGGCTCATAGTATTTCTCGACTTATTGGTTCCCCTCCTGGATACATGGGGCATGATGATGGAGGCTTATTGACTAAATCGGTAAAACAACGTCCTTATTCTGTTGTCCTTTTAGATGAGATTGACAAGGCTCACCCGGATGTATTAAACATCCTTCTTCAAGTTATGGAGGAAGGAAGGCTTACGGATAGCCGAGGCGAAGAAGTGAATTTTAAAAATACGGTACTCGTCATGACGGCCAATATAGGTGCTAAGCCTTTGAGCGATCACTATGCTAATCATGAAAATGATTCAGAGGAGGTCTTTAGAAAGGCTCAGGATCTAGTGCTTCATGCTATTGAAGAACAGTTAAGGCCGGAGTTCGTAAATCGTATTGATGAGGTTATCGTCTTTCGACAGTTATCTAAGGCCCCGCTTTTAGCGATTGCACAGAATATGTTTGATGAGGTTGCCCGTCGTGCTAAGATCAAGGGATATGAAGTAACCATCACAGAGGATGCCCTGATATGTCTAGCTGCAGGAGGTATGGATCCTCTATATGGAGCAAGACCATTACGCCGTCTTCTCCAGCGCGCGGTAACGGATGAGTTAGCGCTAAAAATCATGGGGGAAGAGGGGAATGCAAAACGCTCCTGGATTGTGGATGCTTTTGATGGAAAGCTTGTCCTTCGGCATAATGAAATAGGGGATGATGTGCTTAGTTCACTAGGTTTATAGAAAGAGTCGAAAGAATTTTAGACCTTTAAGTAGAATAACAATCTTGGCAAAATCCCAAAACAAATCATCTTCTAAAGAACACCATCTTGATGTAAGTCGCAATAATGTGCTGTCAGAAGGGACTTATCAACGTCTACCTATTCTTCCCTTGAAGCGCGCGGTTATGTTTCCCAAGGTGTCCTTGCCCATTGCCATGACACGGCAAAAATCCATTGAAGCATGTCAAGCAGCTTACCGCAAGGACAAATGGATCCTAGCGTTGACTCAACGAGAGGAGACGGACTTAGAACCGGATATCAATCAACTTTATGAGGTGGGTACACTATGTTCTATTGATAAGATTGTACGATTACCTCAAGGCGGAATGAATGCCATTATCAAGGGGCATCAAAGGGTTAAACTAAACCGATTTCACACCAATAAGCTCTTTTATGAAGGACGTATAGAACCTTATGAGGAAGATAATTCCATGGATCAAAAGTCTTTTGCAGCAATTATGGAGGATGTTCGAGATTCGACGTTAGAGTTAATGCATAGCAGTAACGATATCAAGGCCGAAGCGCTCTACACCCTAAAAAATATCAATGATCCTCTCCATCTGTTAAACTTTGTGGCGGTTTCACTTCCCATGCCAAGTAATGAAAAACAAGAACTTCTAAGGGAATCTTCTATTGTAAAGCGACTTGAAGCAATTCAAGAACGGCTTAAAAATGAACTTCAGATCATTGAGCTTAAGCGTATGATTCATGAGAAAACAAGAGAAGATATCGAACAACAACAGCGTAACTTCTTTTTAACTCAACAACTCAAGACTATTCAGGAAGAATTGGGGACGTCCCAGAATAATGATCTGGAGCGATTCAAGGAGGATTTAGCAGGGTTAGAGTTATCAGATCAACAGCTGAAAGCTCATTTTGATCGCGAATTGCAAAAATTAGAGCGCATGCACACAGGCTCTCCAGAATATGGTAGTCAAACAGCATATCTCGAATTTGCTTTGCACCTTCCTTGGAGCAAATCTACCGAGGATCGTTTTGATGTAAAACATACCCGTGAGGTACTCGATAAACATCACTACGGCCTAAAGCATGTTAAGGAAAGAATTGTAGAATATCTCGCAGTACTCAAATTAAAGCGCGATGCAAAGGCACCAATACTTTGTCTTGTAGGACCTCCTGGTGTTGGGAAAACGTCTTTAGGGCAGTCTATTGCTGAAGCTCTAGGTCGCTCTTACACGCGCATGGCTTTTGGAGGATTACATGATGAAGCGGAGATACGGGGTCATCGTAAAACCTATATTGGTGCGAAGCCAGGACGAATTCTTCAATCGCTGAAGCGAGCGGAATGCAATAATCCTGTATTTGTTTTAGATGAGATTGATAAAATTGGAAAAGATTTTAGAGGAGATCCATCTTCAGCGTTGCTAGAGATGCTCGATCCTGAACAAAACATCAAGTTCTATGACAACTATTTGGAGTATGAATTTGACTTATCCAACGTTTTCTTTATTGCCACAGCTAACGACCTTACATCCATCCCTCTTGCGCTTCGTGACCGTTTGGAGATTATTGAAGTTCAGGGATATTCAATGGAAGAAAAACTTGAGATTTCGATGCAGCATCTCATTCCACAGCAAAGAGATAACCATGGCCTCACAGCTCAACAGATTAAAATAGATCGGAAGGTCTTACCTGATCTTATCCAAGGATATACACGGGAATCTGGTGTACGTCAGCTCAAACGCGTAATCGGTGCCTTGATGCGTTCAAAAGCAAAGGATATCGTAGAGGGACTTCCTTCAAAAAGTCTTATCCGTAAACCTTACCTAGTGGAGCGGCTTGGACCTCCTAAGTTTGCGCACGAAACGGCGTTGAGCAAAAGTAGTGTGGGCGTAGCGACTGGTTTGGCCTACACACCTGTAGGGGGAGATTTACTGTTCATTGAGGCTTCATTGCATCGCGGTGAATCCAAGCTGAAACTCACGGGAAATTTGGGTAATGTGATGAAAGAATCGGCGGAAGCCGCCTACACCTTTCTACAGTCCTATTATCAAAAGAATAATGACGTGATGCGCAGTTTAGATAAATGCTCAATACACATTCACGTCCCCGCAGGAGCCACGCCTAAAGATGGCCCGTCAGCGGGAATTGCCCTTCTAGTATGTATGGCATCTTTGTTAACGAATCGTCCGGTCAATCATAAACTTGCTTTATCGGGTGAAATAACGCTAAGAGGTGAGGTTCTTCCCGTTGGAGGAATTCGTGAAAAATTACTCGCAGCGAGACGTTACGGGGTTTCTGAGGTCCTTTTGTGTGGACAGAATGCCTATGACGTAAAAGAAATTGATGAAGATCATCTTCAGGGCCTTAAAATCACCTTTGTCCATCACATGAATGAAGTTATTGATGCGGCTTTACTGGATGCTGATGAGTAGGTGGTCTAAGTATTATACCTATTTCTGTGTTGTACTATTCTTATTGTTTAGTCTTGGAAAGACGTCTTATGGTCAAATTGGCGGTAGAACATCTTTTGGATTTACAGCATTGGCTTTCGAGCCTCACGTGAGCAGCTTAGGAGGTATTGTACTTGGCGAAACAAATTCGAGCATGACGGCCATGGATTTTCCCTCAGCATTGACTTTTGCTCAAAAAGAGATTAATGTGGGATATACTTCTCTTTATGGAGCATCTTCAGCCTTTGCATTTCAATATATCATGCCTCACAAGCGGTTAGGTGTTTTGCAGGTAGGTACGAGATACCTTACGCATGGGCTTCTTGATCGACGTGATGTATTAAATTCCTATCAGGGAAAGTTTTCGGTCAATGAATTAGATCTATATGCTGGTACGGCATTCAACTGGGAAAATTATCGTTTCGGTGTAAATCTACATGGCTTATTTGGCCAATTAGAAGATCAAAGCAGCCTTGGCCTAGCGCTTGACTTTACAGCATCCTGGCAGGACACCACGGGCTTAACTTCTTTAGGATTTGCCTTGAGAAATTTAGGTGGGGAGATTGTGCCTTATGCAGGGAAACGACGTGTAACGCCGATTGACCTACAGTTTGGATTTAGCCGAAAGCTAAAATACCTGCCGTTGAGATTACATTTTACCCTTCACGATTTATATCGATGGAACCTTCGCTTTGAAGATAGTTTATCGTTGAATTCTTCGAATTTTTTTGGACTACCTGAAGATCAATCTATATCTGGCTTTGGAAAGTTTACTGACAACTTCTTTAGGCACTTAAACATCGGAATGGATTTTAACTTATTTCAAGATAAGTTTTGGTTTGCTCTCGGCTACAATCATCAGCGGCGCATGGAGATGGCCATACCTAACCGTAATGGGTTTGCTGGATTCTCTTTAGGCTTTGGCATGGAGCTCAAAACATGGGCTTTTGGATACAGTTATGCGAAGCACCATTTAGCCACAGGATTTCATGGAATACGCACCACTTTAAGGTTTCATAAAAAAGCGTTAAATCCTGCACTTAACTAGATTAAAAGTCTTACTTTCGCATCTTAAATTTTTGTTAACCCTGAGTTGGGTGAAAAACTCCTGTGGCACCAGCACTTCTAAAATGTTGAATCTACAGAGCCGCACAGCTCAAATTTTGAAGATTATGATGTACGATAACGATGCTCTTGACCTTAATGCCGATCAATTTTTTCCAGCAGATGAAGAAGGCGCTGAAGAAGGGACAAACCAAGAAGAAGTAGCCGAGGAAGCTCCTGCAGAAGAAGCAGCTGAGGAAGCACCTGCAGAGGAAGTAGCTAAGGAAGCACCTGCAGAGGAGGCAGCCGAGGAAGTCCCTGTAGAAGAGGCAGCTGAGGAAGTCCCTGTAGAAGAGGCAGCCGAGGAAGTCCCTGTAGAAGAGGCAGCTGAGGAAGTCCCTGTAGAAGAGGCAGCCGAGGAAGTCCCTGTAGAAGAGGCAGCTGAGGAAG
>Ga0163109_10002741_pt1 | contig 13624 bp, 13 predicted proteins | sample CRUFie1St13metaG_FD_108704 | JGI IMG/M metagenome (GOLD analysis project Ga0163109, IMG submission 108704) | Marine microbial communities from the Costa Rica Dome - CRUD Field 142mm St13 metaG | ecosystem: Environmental > Aquatic > Marine > Oceanic > Photic zone | place: Costa Rica: the Eastern... | reverse complement strand
GGCAGCTGGAACAACAAATTGTAGCGGTCCGGAAATTTCTCCATCCGCGACATGAGCGTGTTGATGGCATTTTCCTGGTACCCGTAGAGGTTTTTCCCTTTGTTGGCTTCCAGTTGTTTCTTCAGCTCGAGGTCGGTCAATGACAAAGCGACGGGTGATTTTTGGTGGCGAAAAGCGCCGTAGGGACAATTGCGAAAGGGCAAAAGTACCGTGCAGATTCCTTACCTGAAAGGAATTGGCCGGATAGGTTTTCAACGAAAGACGGTGCGGCATTGGAAAACCGATTCGTGCCCTTCATTTTTGTCCATGCTTTTTGACCAGCTTCCGGCGGAATGGGGTGCGCAATTGCACGTGCCTGAGGAGGTGTTAAGCGCCATCGATGCTTCTCTTCAGCAAGAGCGCAGCGAAAGCGTTTGTTACCCGCCAGCAGGCTTAGAGCTTCAGGCCTTGGAGCTCGTTTCACCCGATGCGGTGAAGGTGGTTATCTGCGGACAGGACCCCTACCACGGTCCTGGCCAAGCGCATGGATTGGCCTTTTCAGTGGCCGCAGGAGTGGCGCACCCTCCTTCGTTAAAGAACATCATCAAAGAGGCCTCCGAAGACCTGAGCCAGCCGTGGCCTTTTGAACGCTCCTTCGATGGTTCGGGATGTTTGGGGTGTTGGGCGCGGGAGGGGGTGCTACTCCTCAACGACGTATTGACGGTTCGGGCGGGCGAAGCCGGGTCCCATGCCCAACTGCGCTGGCAAGAATTCACGGGAGCCGTTTTGGATACCGTGGCACGCCAAGACCAGCCGGTGGTGGTGATCCTTTGGGGCAAACCGGCACAGGCTCATGCACGTCGATTCACGAATCCAAAGCATTTGGTGTTGAATTCACCGCACCCAAGTCCGCTGTCCGCTTACCGTGGATTTTTCGGTTCGCGGCCGTTTTCCCAGGCGAATGAGTGGCTCGTCCGCCATGGCACGGACCCTGTGGATTGGATGGGTCAATAGGTCAAAAGCCGACCGGTGCGGTCGTCGCCGCCGAACAACAGCGTCGATGTAGGTTGCTGCGTGTTGCATGTGAGCGCATTGATCGAGCGGGAACTTCCGCCTTCGCGGTGGGTGATTTTTCGGACAAAACCCAAGTCATTGAGTCGCCAAGCCTTGAGCGTTTTGTCCCGGCTGGCGGTCCAGAGGTGGGTGCCGTCGCTCACCATGCGGTAAATCGCCCCCTCGTGCGCAGGAATGGAGAGAATTTCCTCGCCCGTGGGCGTCCAAGCGCGGATGCATCCGTCTCGTCCCGCTGAGAGCCAGGTCTTTTTATCTGGCAGCCACAGGGCTGCATAACTCCCGCCGATATGCCCTGAAAGTTCAATCGAATGGCGCATGCGCTCGCCAGCCTCGAGGTGTGCGCAGAGGAACGCCTTGCCAGAGGTCGTGCCGATGAACAGGGAGGTAGGGCTGTGCACCAAGCACCGGATTTTCTCTGCCCCGGGGATGGACCAGTCGTCAAGCAATTCGGCACGGTGCCATAGGGCGATTCGTTGATCGCCTCCGCCGGTCAACAGATGCAAATCGGAGGACCATGCCAACGCAAAGAGCCCATTGCTGTGCGCTTCAATGCGGGTGACGGCCTCGGATTGGTCGGCCTGCCAAAGGAAGAGTTCTCCGTTTTCTGTCCCCGCCGCCCGTGAGCTGGAATGAGCTCCTACTGCGAAAAAAGCCTTTTCGTGGTGAAGGAGCGCCCGCCCTTCACCGGAGCCGTCGGCCTTCCATTCAGCCACAATTCCGTCTCCGCCAGCGGTCAACCAGGTTTGGGTGAACGGATCCCAGGCTGCGTCGTATATCGCGCCTTGGTGTCCGGAAAGATGCACGGTTGTTTCGTTCGTTCCCATGGATTGCCGAATTTAGTACCCTCAAAGCAGTTACAAGCATGCAATACGTATTCCTCGGCATGGCCATCCTCACCATCGTGGCCTTTATTCAGTACCGCCGTCAAAACAAGCGATAACCTCAGGGAATGAGCAAACCATCCATTCCAAAAGGAACACGTGACTTTGGTCCACGTGTCATGGCCCGTCGAAATTGGATGTTCGGCGTGATGCGCAAGGCCTTTGAACGGTACGGGTTTCAGCCGATCGAGACACCGGCGATGGAAAACCTGCACACCCTCACCGGCAAGTACGGTGAAGAAGGGGACCAACTGATTTTTAAAATCCTGAACAACGGGGATTACCTGAACAAAGCCAATGCCGATGCACTGGCCGCTGGGGATTCGAAGGCGTTGACCTCGAGCATTTCCAAGAAGGCGCTGCGCTACGATTTAACCGTGCCATTCGCCCGGTTTGTTGTGATGTCACGCAATGACTTGACGTTCCCGTTTCGCCGGTACCAAATGCAAACGGTGTGGAGAGGCGATCGGCCCGGGAAAGGCCGCTACCAGGAATTTACCCAGTGCGACGCCGACATCATCGGTTCCGACAGCACGTTGTGCGAACTGGACTTGATCACGCTTTTTCACGAGGTGCTTTCTGAGTTGGGCGTTCCGGGGTACGAAATTGTCTTGAACGACCGCCGTCTTTTGAATGGCCTTGCGCGGGCCTGGGGCATCGAAGAACAGTTCCAGGACTTCACGGTTGCCCTTGACAAATGGGACAAGATTGGCAATGATGGTGTTCGAAAGGAGCTGGGTGAGCGCGGTTTCGCCCCAGCCACTATTGACCGCGTGATGCAGCTTTTTGAATTGCTCTCCACGACCGATTCTTCTGAGCGGCTCGCTGGGATGAAGGCGTTGTTTGCAGAAGGCGACGAGGAGGCAAATGTGGCGTATGAAGAGGTGGTCGAACTGATGGCCATGGCCAAGGGAGCAGGTGTTGATGCGACGCAATTGGTCTTTGATCCAACGCTCGCTCGCGGCTTGAACTACTACACCGGCGCCATATTTGAAGTGCGCGTTCCAGACGCGCCAATTGGCAGCATCTGTGGCGGTGGACGCTATGCAGATTTGACCGGTATTTTCGGGTGGGACGGCATGAGCGGCGTGGGCATCAGTTTCGGTGCCGATCGCATTTACGACATCTTGGAGCACTGCGATGCCTTCCCTTCGGAAGCTCTGACACAGCCCCAAGTGCTCGTGGTGCAGCTGGACGAAGAAGGAAGGTCGCACGCCATAGAGGCCATGCGCCAACTTAGGGCGGCTGCTGTACGTACGGTTCTGTATCCCGACGTCGTTAAATTGAAGAAGCAGTTGAAATACGCTTCAGAGCTGAACGTCCAGTTTGTCTTTATGGCCGGTGCAAATGAACGCTCGAAAGGGATTTGGACGGTTCGAAACATGGAGACTGGAGAGCAAACGGAATGGCCATTGGAAGCGGCCGTAGGATTCATCTCGGCTTGATCAGGTTTACCTCAGACGGTCAGGGCTTCTGCGACATGGCTGTTAATTCCCGGTTTTGCTGCGCTCGGATCTCCCAATAATTTGAACCGTTGCTCGATCGGCTTGTTGTGGGTTCCTTTAGGTAGGTACATGGAGTCCGGTGGGGTGTAGCTCACGATGAGCTCATTACCCAAAATGTCCACTTCAAGGAGTGAGTCGCCGAGCGGTTCTAAACTGCGTTCTGCCAATTGGAAATAGGGCCAGAGGGTCCGTTGTGCCCAATTACTCACTAAGAATGTGGATGTGTGCCGGGCTCGTGTGAGATCGTCCAGCATGCCGTCATCGATGTCGCATGACAGTCGTCGTCCGGTCAGCAGATGCATCAGGTCGAAGTGCGTTTGAATGTGCTCGAGCGAGGCTGAAAGCGGGAGAAAAGGCATGGAACCTTCGTATAACGTCTGCCTTAGGTGCCTTGCAAATACGGTGATGATGCGTTCAGCGTGCACATGGTCTCCCATGAGCAAGTGATTTTCGATGGTGGCCAATATCAACTCAAATCGATCGGTGATTTTACCCAAGGCCGATTCTGAATGTGCGACACGATGCAAAACGGAATCGAGTCGATTTCGCTCTTCAAGCCGATCCAATTGGTTTTTGAGAAATCCCAGGCGCTGTTCAATGTGCTGGGCGGACTCCGTGTGAAGGACTTCGTGAATCTTGTACCCGGGGATGATCGCTGCCATAACGCCGGCCATACTCACCGCCCATGTGCCAACGGCCAAAGGCGTTGAGTTCAAAAAAAAGCTGACGATAGCGCATCCAGTAAAAGCTGCAACTCCAACCCATTGCCTATCGCTTCGCTTTGGTGCTGCATGTCCGGTTGTTTTCACGTACAATTGCCAATACATGCGCTGGTGGACACAGGCGATTCCACTTATGCACAATGTTATAGCCAGCAACCCCATCATGGCAATTGTGTTCCAGTGAAGTTGGACCATGCCTGAGCAGCGTCGAGGGGATGCCGCTCATTGGCCGCGACTGCTTCCTGAAGTTGCGTCCATGCTGCTTCGGCAGAATGGGGCGTGTTCAGCCGAGTCATGCGGGCGAGTGCGTGCACGTGTCCTTCGAACTGGCGAAGCCGCTGGTCTTGCCGTTGGGATTCAATCCATCCGTTTTTGGACCAATTGACCATCAGCTTATCCAAGGCATCGGCCACTTCTTCAATGCCAGACTGTTCGAGCGCACTCGCCGACAGTACCTGCACCTCATGCATGCCGGGATTTGGCGGAAACAGCCGCAAAGCCTGCCGGTATTGGCTTGACGTCTCACGTGCGAGCGGTCGATTGCTGCCGTCATCCTTGTTGACGATGAGCAAATCGGCCATTTCCATAATGCCCCGTTTGATGCCCTGCAATTCATCACCTCCTCCAGGAAGCATCAATAGCAGAAACGCATCGGTCAAATCCCGGACAGCCGTTTCCGACTGCCCTACGCCGACCGTCTCGACCACGATGCGGTCAAATCCTGCAGCTTCACACAGCAAAATGGCTTCGTACGTGCCTCGCCCAACGCCGCCGAGGTTGGTCGACGTTGGACTCGGTCGGACATAGGCCGATGCCTCTTTTGCTAGGGAGTCCATCCGTGTTTTGTCACCCAATAGGCTGCCCCCTGACCGGGTGCTCGAGGGATCAATGGCCAAGACCGCTACCTGATGTCCTCTGTTCAAGAGCACTCGCCCATATGCCTCAATGAATGTGCTTTTTCCAACCCCGGGTACGCCTGTAATGCCGATTCGTTGAGACGAGGTGGTTTGGCCGCGGGTTGTTTTTAATACGTCCATAATGGCTACGAGTACGTGCACGTCTTCAATGCGGTTGCTTTCGGAAAGTGTGATGGCCTGACTGAGTGCATCACGATCGCCATCTCGAATTGCATCGGCCCATTCGGACGGGCTTCGACGCGTCAACTGTGCTGAGCGAATGTGCTGGAGGGCTTCATTCCTTGCGGCTTCAATGGCCCCAGCGGTTTGGCCTTTTTTATGGAAGCTTGGCTTGCTCATGTGTCGAAGTTAACGCGAACATCCACCTATCTTGCGGTCGTGCATAGGTCTTTTTTACAATTGAGGCGGTTGGGTTTTTGTGCGGCATTGGTCTTGATCTGTGTGGGGAGGAGTGTGGCGCAGACACAGACCAATGGTCCTGAGGCCCGTTGCGATTCCATGCAGTTCATCACCGGTCGCGTGATGGACGCTTCCGGACACCTCATTCCAGTTGCGATGGTCGTGAACAGGGCGCATGACGGGGGAGGGCAGTTTGTGGATCACCAAGGGCAGTTTCTGATGGCTGTTTGCCCCGGAGACACCATTGCTTTTGGTGCGATTGGTTTTCACACGTTGGAGCGTGTGGCTCCCCTTTCGGGCAGGCAATGGGATTGGGAAGTGCGCTTGCAGCGGCTGAAAGTGGAAGTTGGAGTAGCGGAGGTTGTGGCGCCCCGCGACTTGAGGGAAATTGTCAGGGACATTGAGGCCTTGGGTTACAACGAAAAGGATTTCAGGTTAACCAACGTAGACGCTTTGAGCAGTCCAATCACGTTTTTGTACCAAATGCTCAGTCGGGAGGAGAAGAGCAGACGATTGGTAGCACAGATGGAAAACCGCGATCGTCGCCACGAATTGCTGCGGGAGCTGTTTATCAAATACGTCAACTACGAAATCATTCTCCTGGACCCCGATGATTTCGATGCGTTCATTGCCTTTAGTGACCCCGGTGATGCACTGCTGCAGTCTTGGACGCAGTATGAGTTTATTCGTTACATCCAGCAACGGTTTGAACTGTTCCGAACGCTTCCTTTGCGTTTGGATGATTCAGATTACCAATACCACTTAGATGACTGATTTTCAGCTCATCAATGCGCTGTCCAAGTAATGGACAAAGAACTGGAAGCACCATCCCATAGCGCAACCTGCGATACCTGTGAGGTAGATGGGCTTTCGCCGGGGGTGCAAATCATCGAAGCGCACGACCATGTCTACGAAAAGAACGGCAGTTCCTAAAAATTCCGCGAGCAGCCAAGCGCTGCGGTGTTCCACAAATAAGGCCGGTAAATCGATATCGACTGCGAGTTCCAAAAGGAAGAGGAATTGCAAACTCACCAATGCGATAAATAGGACGTTTAATGCGCTTATTGAGGACGTAACAGACATGGTTCGAAAGAAATATACTAAGTTTGGCAACCCTGCGTTAAGAAATACCGTATCACTCAGACATGCCATTCAATAATACCAACCCTGCAAAAGTAGACCCTTCTGGCTTCAATGCCTCGAGTGTTGACCATGCGCTGATCCAGCGCTGCATCATTGTGGTATTGGGTCTTTTGACAATGGCTGTTTTTGCTACCTCGTGCTCCACCCAGAAGGAGTGCAGCGCCTACCAGCAAGTGGAGGTAGCCGAGTAAATCAGAACTGAAAGTAAATGAAAGGCTGTACACCGGAAGACATTCCGGCATAAGCTGCAGCAATCGCCACTAAGGTGATGCTCAATTGTGCCCACATGGGTGCGCTGGCAAAAGCCGATCGGTAGGCCGACTTGATGCGTTCAGGCAAGCAGTGGATGGCCATGCCTACAGCCATCAACCCCAGCACAGGTGAGTAGCCTGAAGCAATGGCCCGGAACGGGCTGGACCAAAACCCGAACAACAGCTGTTCGACCATAGCGTTGGCCGTAAACCATTCAGCCCAGATGTCATGCGGTGTGTCCAGGGCTGTCCATGTGACATGGCTTCCCGAACGAAACCAGATGCGGGTCATTGTAATGAAATGAAACGTGAGCAAAACACCCACGGCATGGTGCCACCAGCGGGTGCAGTTACCCCATGGGCTGATTTTACGCCACCCTTTGTACACAATCAATCCCAGCCCATTGAGCCCGCCCCACAGGACAAAATTCCAGCTGGCTCCGTGCCACAATCCACCGATGAGCATGGTCATCATCAGGTTGATGTTCGTGCTGATCCGTTGGCGCAAGGCGGGAAAAGCATAGACGAGCGCCCCCGATAAGCAAATACCACCGAGCATCATGAGCCGAACGCCCGCATTCGGCGCCATGAGCAAAACAAATCCGAATAGAATGGCCGCGCTGATGAATGTAAATCGCGATGCGCCGCGGTTTCCGCCCATAGGAATGTACAGGTAGTCTTTCAGCCAACTGGACAAGCTGATGTGCCAGCGTTTCCAAAACTCGCCGACGTTTCGAGCTTTGTAAGGCGATTTGAAATTAACGGGCAAATGAAAGCCCATGAGCAATGCAATCCCGATGGCCATGTCGGTGTACCCACTGAAATCAGCATATACCTGCAAACTGTAGGCATACAAACCGATGAGGTTTTCAGCGCCACTGTAGCTTCCCGGATTGGCAAAGACGCGATCGACTACATTGACGGCGAGGTAATCGGCGAGCCAGACTTTTTTAATGAGTCCGTTGATAATCCAGAAAAGCCCAGTTCCAAATTCGACTCGGCTGAGGCGATAGGGTTGGTGCAGTTGAGGAATGAAAGATTTTGCGCGCACAATTGGCCCAGCTACTAGCTGAGGAAAAAAGCTGACAAAAAACCCAAAGTCCAGCACGCTGCGCACCGGTTCAACCTCCTTACGGTAAACATCGATTGCATACGACATGGTCTGAAACGTGTAAAACGAAATGCCTATTGGCAAAAGGATTTGATCCACTCGGAAGGTGGTTCCCAAATGGGCATTGGCCCATTGGCCGAGTGCTGCATGCGGTTGGCTCCAGTGCGCGCCGAGCAGCGGTTGCAACGAATCGGCGATGAAGTAGGCGTACTTGAAGTAGAGCAGTACACTTAAGTTGATGATCAGGCTTGCGGTTAACCAGCGCTTTCGCTGTGGGCCTTTGGACCGGTCCATGCGTCCACCAATCCACCAGTCCGATAAGGTGGATATGAGAAGGATGGCCACAAAGGCACCGCTTGTTTTCCAATAAAAGAACAAGCTCGCCAGAAACAAGTAGGCATTGCGATTCCTCACCCGCTTCTCCGATGCTGCCAGGCCTGCAAGTACCACCAGCATGAACACCCAGAAGGATGCGTTCAGAAAGGTAAACGGTTGGGACAAGGACTCGATCATCTCGGTAGTCTGGGTGCTGCGGTATTGTCCAAAGATGGCGCCTTTTGCGATTTCACATACGCATCCATCCACGCGCTGTGAAGTGCGCCGGCAATGACTCCATACCCTTCACTGGTAAAGTGCATGCCATCCGATTGCATGCGTCCATTTTCCATCCATGTCGCCACAATGCCGGGCCCACCAATTGCGGAAGTGAGATCGAGGTACGCCATGCCATTCGCCTTGCTGTGCTGATGGAGCCAGTTCCCGATTGAATCAGATGATGCTTCGAGCGATGTGTTGCGGTGCATCGCCGGTGTGTTGCCAAGAAGCACCACAGCCGCACCAGAGCTGACCAAAACGCCCGTGAGCGTTTCGTAATGTGAGGCAAATGCCGCCATGTTCAGGTGTTCGCCATCGACCGCATCGTTCAGACCAACGCCGACGAAGATCAAGTCCGGTTCAATTCGTTGCAGCAAATTCTCCCAACCGTCTTGGGCTGCCGCATGCCTGATGCGCAAGCCATTGTGCCCCCATTCATGCCAAACGATGCGAGCATTCGTGGAATCCTGTGAGCCATGCATGCCGGCGTACCACACACTTCTTGATGTTTTGGGAACCATGAAAGACAGCGCTAGGGTGTCCGCAGGCGCTTCAAAATTCAGGATCCACCCGTGGTTTTCGGGCAGCGGTGAGCACGAGCGGAGTGGAGCGTTGCCGGTCCATTTCCATTGTGAGCGCTTGGCATTCGTCCAAATTTCGAGTGTTGTGTAGCTGATGTGAGAAGAATCGGGCAAGTAGCTCACATGTTGGATGGACGCTGCATCGGATGGATAGGCCAGAATTCCGGTGGCAATGGGCGCAGTAGCACACGGCAATTTTCCGTTTCCACGGGTGCACTGGTCGGCCGCCCAGCTACCTTCCATGTCCGTGCGAAAATGCGTGGGGGTGTTGGTATGTGCGAGGCGATACGGAAGGTGCATGCCGCGGGAAATTTTCGCTTTTGGTGCCCACTGGGCAAGGAGCCGACGCATTTCATGTCCGATCCATCCTGCTTGCACGTGAGAACCGCCAATGTGCAAAATCGATAAATCTCCTATCTGCTGCAAAAGGATACTGTCCATGGTGGACCATAGCTGTTCGAACGGCTGGGATTCAGCTGAGCATTCCCATGAGGTGGGGGTGGTTAAGCTATCGGAACGGGTTGGAATTGCCGAAAGCTGTGCGCTGCAACCGCACACGACGCCGAGCAGTGTTGCACTGAGGAGACGTTCAAGGTGCATGGACGAGTGATTGTTCTGCTTGGGTGTTTTGCCACAACGTCCACTCGGCTTGAATGGACTGACGGAACAACTCTGCGATTTGCTTGGCGCCGGTTGGTGTAAAATGAATGTGATCGCTGCTGGCAAGTGGGGGGTCGGACTGCACCCATGCTGCCATGCTGCCAGCGCCTCCCATGACTTCGAAGATGTCCCAATACAAAGCATTGTTGGCCAAAGCGGCCTCCTTCAATGCGTCGCGTACCAGGGTGAGTTGGGGGTAGGTTTCCATCCGCGTTCCCTCCTTGCGGGCCATGTCCGAAGGACCAATGACGATGATGGGAACATCGGGCAACAACGATTGAAACAACCGAATCTGCGATGTGAACCAACGACCATAGCGCTGTGCATGTTCTGCGTTTTCGATGTATGGCACCGTGTTGCCTCCATATTGCAGCATCACCAATTCCGTTCGAATGGCGCCGAGCTGTCGGCTGAATTGCTCACGGTCCAATTGGCGGAATACGGTTCCTGAACTGCCGCGCATGGCCAGGTTGTGGACGACGATACCTGAATCGGTCCACATGCCAATGCCGTTGATTTCGGGATCCCCCCCGTTAAACCACAGCTCCAAGGATTCAAAGTCCGTGGAATCCAATGCAGCGAGTGACAGTGAAAGGTTTTGAGAAAGGCTGTCAGGTTGAAGTGCGACAGAGACAGTATCGCCTTCGTTGAGGGTCAGTTGAAGGGTTGTGGGTTTGCTAACTTGGCCCAACGCCACATGCAATTGGTTGAATGATCGATTGCGCCGGTAACCGCGCGGGTGGGGTTCAAACCGCAAGGTCGCTGCTGCATATGTTGAGTCAGCCTGCACGGAATCGGCTTGTGCGAAGGCAGCCATGAGGCCAAAACGGTCGTGTTGAATGCTGGTGTCTTTCTTTCCAAAACGAGCATAGCGGTGCCACTCACCGCTCCAAGTTTGACGCATGGCCAAAGTTGGAATGGGGGAGAGTGGGGAAAGGAACCCGGGGCCGCTTCCGCCCCAAACCGACTGCCAGGCATTGCGCAAATGGCCAGTGATGCGGTCGCCCTCTATTTGTGAATCACCGTAGTGCAATACATGGATTGCGGGTTTACGAGCTGGAGCGTTGAGTGCTGCGAAAAAGTTTCCCAAGGTTGCAAAGGCCTTGCTATTGCCATTGAGTTGCAGGTTCTCATGAAGAAATTGGTCAATTGCCCCTCGGTCATAGCCACCGGGACTTGCCGCCATTTCAGTGCGTATCGAAGGGGAGGGCGATGCTGTGGAATTCGACGCAACGACCGCCTTACTTGGTTGAGGTCCTTCTGAATCGCCAACCGGCGACAGGCTTGAGTCGCCGCGGCTCGTGCATTGTTCGGCGTACCCGTTGAGAATATCTTGGGCTTCCAATGGTGACATGGCCTCCGGATGCTCAGAGCGCTCGTTCCATCTCGGCCAATGCGCCAAATAAGTGCCTTCGGAATGTGGCCGGGCCATGAAGGTGGCAATCACGGCCCATACCGCCACAAAAAACACAAGCGTTTTTCGAACGGGATGGGCTTCAGGGTTCATGGTTGTGTTGGGATGCAGAGGACTTCACCTATGCGAATGTAATCGGTGATTTCATTGATTTCTGCAATCCATTCGGGAGTTGTTCCGGGGTATCTTTTTGAAATGTTCCAGAGGGTTTCCCCGGCTTTGACTTCGTGTAGCACGCATGTGTAGGTGGCGGAATACGATGTCCTGTCTGGTTCGGCAATGGGCTGTGCAGAAGGTGTATTGGCGGATGTCTGGGGTTGCGTTGGATGCGCACCGATGTCCCAGCGGGATGAATACGTGGCAGGTAGTTTCACCTCGTAGGTGTCCAAAAATTCACATGGCAAGATTTCGCCATTCCACCAGGGCAAGAATTGGGTGAGAACCCCGGCGGGAATGCCGTATTTGTCTGTGAGCTCCGTCCGGGTCCGTTCACCCTCGCACGTTACCCGATTCCATGCGCGCAACGCGTTAATCCAATTCACCTGCTGGTCCGGAAGGTCGGTGTTGACCATCAGGCGACTGACCACCTTGTAGAGTGCCAGCCATTCATCCAGCTCTTTGTCGAAACCGGTTTGTCCACTCCAGCGTGTCGCAAAAGGCATGCCTTTGACGTAGGCAACCAAGACTCGGTGAGGGTCGTTTGGGAAGCGCCGTTGGAATTTCTCCAGCTGGGCAATGGCTGCTGTTGTTGATTCAGCAGGGATTCCACGTTCATCGACGGCCTTGGTTTCGTTCGTGAAACCAGTCGGGTCATTCCACCAAAGGCCGGAACGGGATGAAGGGGTGTGGGCGGATTGATTCCAAACCGTTGTCAAAGCGGGAATCCAGCGAAATGAAGGGGGAAGGGTTGTCGAAGTCCAAGCTTCATCAATCACCCCACCGAACAGACCATACAGCGCATTGAGTTGAATGAGCCGTTTGCCTTGATTTCCCATGAGCACCTGCATGCACTCATTTTCACGGCTTCGATCTTCTCCCCAAGGTTGAAGCGCCCGCTCCAATGGATCTAGCTCAGGGACCGCTTCCTTGATTCCTGGCAGGCCATCATTGTGGAGGTTCACATCCCTTTCGAAGGTTTTGAAATCTTCTAAGGTGCAGCGGTCATCAAAGGCTTTTGTCCATTCCTTGAGGTTCATTTGTGCATGGTTTATGCCGGTTGCAACCGTGCATATGAGAAGCAGCAACAAGGGAAGGCCACGATGAGAATTGGAGCAATAATTTGGAGCCTTGGAGGACATGCTTCAAAGGTATTCCACGGTGAACAATCGTCGTTGAGTTGCGTGAAATCATCGCTGTGCGCCTATATAAGACGACTAAACATTGTAATATTTATACAAAACCTTTGTTTTAGGTGTTAAAAATGGTATATTTGAAATAGGTCATGGAACGAAAAGTTCTTGGAGGACCTAGTTGTGAATCGTAGTGAAGCATCTGCAACGGCGGATGCTTCATTTTTTTATGCCTATTCGTCCAGAACAATTGGCATGAGCGCTCAGTTGTGTGGGTATGAAATTGCACCGATTGGAAACGGAACAGTGGCTGCCTTTGAGTATCCAAGAGGCATGGGATTTTTTCAGCGTCCCGGAAAACCTTGATCGGATTACTCCGCCGGACATGTCCTTCGAAATTTTAACGGGGGCCGGTGAACGAACGTTTGCTGGCCAGATCATTACCTATAAAATTCGGCCTATCCTCAACATTCCAATGCGCTGGGTCACGGAAATCACCCAGTCGGAAGAGGGTAAGTACTTCATCGATGAGCAACGATTCGGTCCGTATAAATTTTGGCACCATGTGCACCGGTTCACCGAAAAGGACGGTGGGGTGCTGATGGAGGACACCCTTCACTACGCCCTGCCATTCGGCATCCTCGGCGAAATCGGAGGGGGATTCGTGCACAAAAAAGTCCGCGGCATCTTCAAATTTCGTGAGGCTGAACTCAATCGAATTTTCCCACACTGACGGCCTCAGTGGCAAAGGACATTCGCTGCCCACGCTGCCATAAGGAGGTTGGGCTTGGCCTTGGCTTCAAACCCGAGGGAAGTGATGTAGCCAGCTGAAGCACTGATCAACTTCTGGGACGGGTATTGGGGGTCGGAATTGAAGTCCAAATCAATTTGCTTCACCCGAATGCCGCATTCTTCTAAGATCAAATTGGCCAACGCAACGGAACGCTCGGTTTCGCCCCAGAGTTTGGTCCACAGATCGGTGATTTTCGGGACGCGTTCTCGGCGGTAGATGACGTGGGCTCCGTTGTCGGGGTACCGGAAGACCACGGTGGTCACGTACACCGTGTACCGCTTGTAGTTCTGGCTGTCGCACCCCACGTGGAT
>Ga0163109_10002740_pt1 | contig 13626 bp, 10 predicted proteins | sample CRUFie1St13metaG_FD_108704 | JGI IMG/M metagenome (GOLD analysis project Ga0163109, IMG submission 108704) | Marine microbial communities from the Costa Rica Dome - CRUD Field 142mm St13 metaG | ecosystem: Environmental > Aquatic > Marine > Oceanic > Photic zone | place: Costa Rica: the Eastern... | reverse complement strand
GCGGAACGATGACGTGAAGGACTTCATCGAATCGACCAGATCCTCGCGCAAGGATCCCGTGTTCGGGAAGGCCTGCGGAACAGCCTCAGCGATCGTGGCGAGAAATACGTCCAAACCCAGGGCCCGCACGTTGGGCCAGCGTCGGTAGAGGGTCGCCTTGCCCGTTCCGGCGCGTTTCGCGATGCGGTCCATCGAAGCTCCCCGAAGGCCGTTCTCAGATATCTCTGCCAGGGCAGCGGCATGAACCGCCTGGATGAGCTCGTCGCCGGTGCGTCGAGAGGAAGTAGCGACGGGGGTAGCCATGGCAGAAGTTTACGCCATTGTGAACGAATCCGTTCCTTACGGTGTCGATTTGTGAACGAATCCGTTCCTTACGGTGTCGATTTGTGAACGGAACTGTTCCTTGCTAGCGTGCGGGTACCCCATTTAAGGAGCCTCATGCCTGGATTGTCCGCCTGGGCGGTTCGTCGTCCCGTTCTTGCACTCATCGCCTGGTTTGTCACCGTGGCGGCGATCGGAGTGCTCGGCATCGGATTCGGAGGCAACTACAACGACAGCTTCGATCTCCCCGACACCGAATCCAAGGCGGCTACGGACCTGCTGATCGAGAGCGGGACCGACACCTCCGGGCTCGAGAGCGGCGCCACCATCGTGTGGAAACCGGCAGAGGGGCCCGCCCTGTCCGAGGAAACGGCCACCACCATCGTTCCGATGCTGCAGCAGATGGCTGAGTTCGAGTCCATCACCTGTGTGACCAATCCATTCGATCCGGCATCGACCGGTTTCGGATCGGATTGTCCCAGTGGCGATCAGAACGCGGCCCTCTTCGAGTTACTTACCCCGGAAGAAATAGAGATCCTCTCCAGTTCCTTCGCACCAGTAAGCCCCGATGGAACCGTTGCGTACGCGTCGGTGTCGTTCGTGGGTGATGGCACCGAGGGTCTGCCGATGGAGGAAGCAGCCGCGATCTTGGAGTTGATCGAAGAGACGAACTCAGATTCCATGGCAGTGGGCGCAGAAGGTCAGGTTCTCGACTGGGCCGGTGGTGAGCCCCCGAGCAGTGAGATCATCGGCGTGATCTTCGCCCTCATCATTTTGCTTATCGCCTTTGGGTCGGTCATCGCCGCCGGACTGCCGATTCTCACGGCAATCGTGGGCGTGGGAACAGGCGTACTGTTCGTAACCTTCGTTGCGAACTTCCTCGATGTTGCGACCTTCGCGCCGACGCTCGCGGCGATGATCGGCTTGGCGGTGGGCATCGACTACTCCCTGTTCATCCTGAACCGCTATCGACAAGGTCTGTTGGAAGGCGACGACAAGCAGAAGGCAGCCGTGATGGCTGTGAAGACATCCGGTCGAGCGGTCGTCTTCGCCGCTTTCGCCGTCGTCGTCGGACTGCTCGGACTGCTGCTCATCGGAATCAACTTCTTCATTGGGCTTTCCATTGGTGCGGCGATGACCGTGGTCATCGTCATGCTGTCTGCCGTTTGGATGTTGCCTGCATTGCTCGGACTGCTGGGCACACGGGCCCTGGGATGGCGACTGCCCTGGGGTCGCAAGCCCGGAAGCGGTCCTGCGCCCTCGAAGGGATGGTCGACGTACGCCAGGTGGCTGCAGAAGCGACCGATTCTTCCTGCGATCGGGGCTATCGGTCTCATCGTTTTGCTGGCGATACCTGCGTTCAGCTTGCGGCAAGGGTTCACCGATAATTCGGGTCGCCCCGAAGGTTCGCCCGCCAGGATCGCCTACGACCTGCGCGCAGAGGGCTTCGGTCCTGGAGCCAGCGCTCCGTACCTGGTCGTGGTCGATCTGAGTGAGACCACCGACCCGAATGCCTACGGGCAGATCGTCACCACGCTCAACGAGACACCCGGAGTTGCGGGCACCAACCCGAGCCCGGAAACCCTGCCGGTGATCGCCAAGATCGCCCAGGCGGCGCCGCAGGAAGCAGCGAACCCGATCCAAGTGATGGCTGTCTACCCGACGACGGCACCCCAGGATGCCGCCACCAGTGAGTTGCTCACCACCTTGCGTGAAGACGTCAATCCAGCGCTGGAGCAGGCCACCGGTGCCACCATCTTGGTGGGTGGAACGGCAGCGATCACCGCCGACTTCACGACTGTGCTGGCAGACGCATTGCCGATCTTCCTGATGGTCGTCGTGGGCCTTGGATTCCTCGCGCTGGTCGTGCTGTTCCGATCCTTGCTGGTGCCGTTCATCGGAGCGATCACATCGATGTTCTCCTTGGCGGCGGCTATGGGGATCTCGGTTGCGGTCTTCCAGTGGGGCTGGTTCAACTCGATCCTCGGCGTTCCCGGAACGGGACCGATCCTGCCCTTCATTCCCATCATGGTGTTCGCGATCTTGTTCGGGCTGTCGATGGACTATCAGGTCTTCCTGGTGTCCCGGATGCAAGAAGAATGGGCGAAGACCAAGGACAACGCCGAAAGCATTCGCTCGGGCCTGCGCAACTCCGGCAGGGTGGTCGTCATCGCGGCGCTGATCATGGCGGTCGTCTTCGGGGCCTTCGTGCCGTCGCCCGACGGGATCATCAAGTTGTTCGGTGTTGCCCTCGCGTCAGCGGTCTTGATCGACGCGTTCGTCGTGCGGTTGGTTCTTGTGCCGAGCCTGATGACGATGTTCGGGAAAGCCAACTGGTGGTTGCCCGGGTGGCTGGAGCGAATCCTGCCCACCGTCACCATTGAGCCAGGTGACGAGGAAGTTGCCGAAGAGGACGAGTCACGCGAACCCGTCGGTGCGTCCTAACGCTGCTCACCTGACGCTACGGATCTGAGGCGGCGCACGCAGACGTCTAGGACCCGGATCAATACAGGTCCGGGTCGGTGGAGGGCTTTCCGCTGAGGATGGACGCGATAGCGAGTCGTGCGGAGTCCACGGAACCTTCCTGCCACCCCGGCACTTGGCTGTAGGTGTCACCCGCGAAATAGACGCGGCCGCGCGGCAGGTTGGTGATGCGTCGGTAGATCTCGGCCTGGTTGATGTAGGTCTCATCGCCCCAACCTCCGACCTGACCGGGCATGTACTGCCAGGCGATGGTCATGGCATTGTCCGCATACACCTTGCTGGCGTAGTCGTTGTGCAGCGTCTCGCCGCCGCGCAGCGCCTGGCGGATTCGACGAGCTTGGCTCCATGTTCCGTACCGGTAGCCGGCATCCCCGCGGTTGTAGGCAGCGGTGAGAACGCCGGTGGGAGCGTTGAAGTCCTCGCTGGGATACCAGATTTGACTCGACGGCGTCGTGGTCCAACTGATGCCACCGTAGATTTCGTCCTCTTCTTCCCAGAAGCGCGTGCGGCCCTGCAGGCCGACTTTGATGGCCGGGGTCATTCGCACATCCGCGAGAGCGCGCTTAAGACGCGGCGCCAGGTTCGTGGTGATGGCCATTTCGTCCGGCACCGGAATGCTGTATCCGCTGTCACCGCTCGCGGGCGCCGTGCGATCTCCGCCGACGAGCGCTGGCGCGGCGGTGATGATGCAGAAGTCAGCCACCACCGGGCCTGAGAGGCCGTCAACGCCGATCATGACGCCCTTGGGAACGTTGTCGACGTATTTGACTGTGTGCTCGAGTCGGACGAGGTCGCCGACAAATCGCTGACCGGCGAGATCCCCGGAATCACGACCCGCGAAATCGAGTCGACCAAGAGCGTCCTGTTCGTAATCGCAGCTTTGCGCAGGGACGGGCTGGAGGAGGAGCTGTTGCCAGATGCGGTCCATCCCACCAACCGGCTGCATCAGGGAGGGCTGCCAGGTGATGTGGTTCGGATTAAACAGGAATGATCCGGTGGATTGTTCGGCGTCTCCTGAACCAACGAACCCAGATCCGAGGATGTCCTGCAGGCTCACCGGACGCGTGACCTCAATGTCGGATTGCCAGCCGCCGGGCTGGCGCAGGTAGCCCAACGTCGTAGAGCCGTCGACGGTGCCGTTGGCCTGCAGATCACCGAACTGCTTGAGCATGTTGTAGACCGAGGCTTCCTCGTATCCCTGCAGGATGTAACCGTCTTGGACAGCGGCGGTCATCACTTCGGCCAATTCACCCATCAGGCTAAAGTTGATCTGTCGCCAGGGAACGGGTTGGCCATCCTTGAAGGTGGGGCTCGAGAGCAGATTCGACCCGGAGAGAAATATGTAGGGCTCGAGGCGCACGTTGACGGCCTGACACAGGTCCAACAGCGCGGAGTGATTGCTCGGAATGCGTCCGGGCCCGGCGTTAAGGAAGAGTTCGACCGGCTCGTTGGTGCCCGGCCACGTCTCGATTGCCATGTTTGCGACCTGCGGGGCAGGGTCCGGTGATCGATCACTCTCTTGGTAGGACGAGACATACATCCGTGGAAACAGGCGGTGCGGGTTGTACTTGTCGAACCACCATTCACGGTACGCGGCATCGGAGGGACGAACGGTCAGGCTGCGGCCGCCGTAGCGATCATCACCCTCGAACACCACCACCCGGAACCCGGCCTTGGCCGCGAGGTACGCGGCCGTCAGGCCGGCAACCCCCGAGCCGACGATTGCCACCGTCCGGCGTTCATTCGGGTCGAACGTCATGGTCGAGAAGGGATTACTTCCCGCGAAAGCAACAGATCGTGCGTTTGGGAGCGCAAGAAGGGTCGCCATTGCTCCCATGGCCTTCAGGGCGGTTCGACGAGAGAGGCGAAGGGACATTGAGGCCTCCATGAGAGTCGTTGACCACGTGACCTCATCACCGTAGCGGTCACGTCAAGGCTGTCCGTCGGCGTCCGGGCGCACGTGTGACCCGGTCTCCATCGTGGTGCGGGGCTTCACCCGACAGCTTGACCTTCTTCTAGGCTCACACTCATGGCAGCGCTGTCCGACACGGGTTTCGCCCGCACCTACGAGGTGCGGACCTACGGCTGTCAGATGAACGTGCACGATTCCGAAAGACTCTCCGGTCTACTAGAGGATTCCGGGTTGGTGCCGGTCTCCGACGGCCAGAATGCCGACGTCATCGTCTTCAACACGTGTGCCGTCCGAGAGAACGCCGATAACCGGCTTTACGGCAACCTGTCCCACCTGGCGCCATTGAAGCGGCAGAACCCCGATATGCAGATTGCTGTTGGCGGCTGTCTCGCGCAGAAGGATCGTGGAGCCATCGTGGAGAAGTCGCCGTGGGTCGATGTCGTCTTCGGAACCCACAATATCGGCTCGCTTCCGCTCCTTCTGGAGCGCGCGCGAGTTCAGCAGATGGCCCAGATCGAAATCGAAGAGGCCCTTGAGGTGTTCCCGTCCGATCTGCCGACGAAGCGACAATCGGCCCACGCGGCGTGGGTGTCGATCAGCGTGGGATGCAACAACACGTGCACCTTCTGCATCGTTCCGTCCTTACGCGGCAAGGAGAAGGATCGACGGCCGGGCGAGATCCTGGCGGAGATCGAAGCGCTCGTGGCCGATGGGGTCGTCGAGATCACGCTGCTGGGGCAAAACGTCAACGCGTACGGCGTCGAGTTCGACGACCGTGGCGCCTTTGCCGACCTGTTGCGAGCGTGCGGAGACATTGATGGTCTCGAGCGCGTGCGGTTCACCAGCCCGCATCCGCGGGACTTCACCGACGACGTCATCGATGCGATGGCGACCACCCACAACGTCATGCCCGCCCTGCACATGCCTCTGCAGTCTGGATCCGATCGGATCCTGCAGTCCATGCGGCGTTCCTACCGCAGTGATCGCTACCTGCGAATCCTCGACAAGGTCCGCGACCGATTGCCGCATGCAGCCATTACGACGGACATCATCGTCGGCTTTCCCGGTGAGACCGAAGAAGACTTTTTGGCGACGATGGATGTCGTACGACAGGCGCGCTTCGCCAGTGCGTTCACGTTCCAGTACTCGCAGCGACCCGGAACCCCCGCAGCATCGATGCCTCAGCAGGTGGATCCCGATGTGGTGCAGGAGCGCTACACCCGTCTGGTGGAACTGGTCAACGAGATCGCCTGGGAAGAGAACAGGTCTTTGGAGGGTGAGGCGGTAGAGGTGCTGATCGCGGGAGGTGAGGGCCGCAAGGACGAGCGCACCATGCGCGCCAGCGGTCGAGCGCGCGATAACCGACTCGTTCACATCGCGACGGAAGGCCTGGACCCGATGGTCGAAGGGGACCTGGTGACGGCGGTGGTGACCTACGCGGCCCCGCACCACCTGGTCGCCGACGAGGTCATCGATGTGTATCGACGCGAAGGGTCGTCCGGAACGTGGCCGGGTGTGCCATTGGGGATGCCCGGAATCGGCGCCCCCTCTATATGAGCGAGGCAGCCCAGCCCGCCGTCATCGCGATCGTGGGCCCCACTGCTTCCGGCAAGAGCGCCCTGGCGTTGCGGGTGGCTCAGGCCATGGACGCCGAGATCGTGGGCACCGACTCCATGCAGGCATACCGCGGCATGAATATCGGCACCGCCAAACCAAACGAGGCAGACCAACGGTTGGTCCGCCACCACATGATTGACGTCTGGCCAGTCGACCAGGCCGTGAGCGTCGTGGAGTTCCGCGACCGGGCACGTCAGGCGATCGACGATGTCCAAGAGCGAGGCACGACTGCCCTCGTTGTGGGCGGCAGTGGACTCTACGTCCGTGCCGTGCTGGAGAAACTCGATTTTCCCGGTACAGATGCGGACGTCCGAGCACGCTGGGAGGCTCGACTAAGTGAGGTGGGTGCGCCCGCACTTCATGATGAGCTGCGCGCGAGAGACCCCGATGCGGCGCAAGCCATCGAAAGAAACAACGGACGGCGCATCGTGCGGGCACTCGAGGTCATCGAGTTGACGGGTGAGCCGTTCGTCGCTCGCCTGCCACCGCCGGAAGACGTGTATCCGGTGCACCGATTCGGCGTTCACATCGATCGAGACCGCCTCGATAGCCGCATTGAGGAGCGAGTGAATGTCATGTGGAACGACGGTTTCGTCGATGAAGTCCGGCGACTCGAATCGTCTGGATTTCGGGATGCCCCGACAGCCGCTGCTGCCCTCGGATACCGACCTGTGCTGGATTTCCTTGCCGGTGAGTGCAGCGAAGAGCAGGCCCGGCAGCGCACAATCGACGACACCCGAAAGTTCGCGCGGCGACAGCAACGCTGGTTCCTTCGTGATGAGCGCATCGAGTGGCACAACCATGATGACGAGGGCTTCGTTGATGCGATCGTTGGTCGCGCTGCGCGGTCGTAGTAGCCGTAGCGGCCGTCGTCGACGGGAGCCGCGCGTGTGTTTCGAGGTTCGAGCGCAGGGGCACCGCGCACTAGGGTGAACGAATGACGCGCGTCGCCGATATCCCCTTTGTGAAGGGGCACGCAACGGAGAACGATTTCGTCGTCCTACCCGATCTCGAAGGAAGGCTCACATTATCGGCTGAGCGGGTTCGCTGGATATGCGATCGGCGCCGCGGAATCGGTGCTGACGGGGTACTGCGAGTTGTTCGCTGCGCCAACGATCCGGAGTTCGCGCCCTTCGCCGACGTCGCCGAGTTCTTCATGGACTATCGGAATGCGGATGGTTCCATCGCAGAAATGTGCGGTAACGGGGCGCGGGTATTCGTCCGGTATCTGCACGCGACAGGCTCCCTGACCGGCCGAACCACCGTTGTGGCGACTCGTGGCGGACTAGTGGAGGCACATGTTCGCGGACACGAGGCCGAAGAGATCGCGATCAGCATGGGTGTTGCGACGATGCCGGACGGCGCACCGGAAGTGTCGGTGGCACTCGGTGAGCGGAGATGGGATGCGGTGCCGGTATCGGTGCCCAATCCGCACGCCGTGGTCTTCGTGGAGTCGCTGGACGCCGATGTCGAATCCCTGGCACAGGCCCCGGTGGTGACTCCGGCAGCGGCCTTCCCCGACGGGGTGAACGTCGAGTTCGTAGAACGCGTGACACCTGGGCATGTCCGCATGCGGGTCCATGAACGAGGTGTCGGTGAGACGCGCTCCTGCGGGACGGGTGCCTGTGCCGTTGCTTGGGTGGAGGCTGGAGACCAGACGGGTTCGTTCCAGGTAGATGTGCCCGGGGGGACCGTGTGGGTGGACATTGAGCCGGATGGCCCGCTGGTGCTGCGCGGCCCGGCCGAACTTGTGGCTCGCGGCACGGTGCAGTGGCCCCGCGGCGTGTAGGCGGGCGGTGGAGGTGACGGAGCCAACGGAGCCGACGGAGCTGACGGTAGGCGAAGGGGAACTCCTCGATCGCCAGGCCCTTCGGCGCGTGGGGGGCTTATCGACCGAACTCGAGGATGTTTCGGAGGTCGAGTACCGCCGCGTTCGACTGGAGCGGGTGCTGCTGGTGGGGGTGTGGACCTCAGGAACGTTGAGTCAAGCGGAGAGATCGCTGCGAGAACTCGCACAACTCGCCGAAACTGCGGGGTCGGCCGTGGTTGGTGGCGTGGTGCAACGTCGTAATGCACCGGACCCAGCGACATACGTGGGGTCGGGAAAGGCCAACGAATTACGCGATCTCGTGCGCAGCAGCGGCGCGGATACGGTCATCTGTGACGGTGAACTGAGCCCCGGTCAACTGCGGACTCTTGAGGACATCGTGAAGGTCAAAGTTGTCGACCGAACGTGGCTCATCTTGGACATCTTCGCTCAGCATGCGCGCAGTCGAGAAGGTAAGGCGCAGGTCAGTCTGGCGCAGATGCAGTACCTACTGCCCCGTCTGCGGGGATGGGGTGAGTCGCTGTCGCGGCAGGCGGGCGGTCGCGCTGGTGGAGCCACCGGCGGCGTGGGAACGCGTGGACCAGGTGAAACGAAAATCGAGACTGATCGTCGCCGGATCAGGTCGCACATGGCCAAGATCCGATCGCAATTGCGCACTATGGAGCGCACCAGAGCGACCCAACGACACGCTCGTCGCCGTTCGGGTGTTCCGATGGTCGCCCTCGCCGGTTACACCAACGCCGGGAAGTCCAGCTTGTTGAACCGGTTGACGGGATCGGGTGTGTTGGTGGACGACTCGCTGTTCGCCACCCTCGATCCGACGGTGCGCAAAGTCCGGACGCCGGCAGGTCGTGACATTACGGTGTCCGACACCGTCGGTTTCGTGCGTCATCTCCCTCACGAACTCGTGGAGGCGTTCCGCTCGACCCTCGAGGAGATTCGCGACGCCGAAGTCATCGTCCACGTTGTCGATGGGTCCGACGACGTACCGAGGGAGCAAATCGCCGCGGTCCGGGAGGTGCTCGCAGAGATTGATGCAGGACATGTGCCGGAGATCATCGCGATTAACAAGGCCGACGTCGCGGACGAGAACGTCACCGCGGAGGTATTGCGCCACGAGCCGCACGCGGTTCTTGTTTCTTCGCGCAGTGGCGTGGGCATCGGTGAATTGCTCGCTGCTATCGACGCAGACCTGCCCCGCACCCTGGTGGATGTGGATGTCGTCGTGCCCTACGAACGCGGTGATCTGTTGGCCCGGGTGTACCGGGAGGGCGATGTGGTCTCGGTAGATCACGAAGAGCACGGCTCCCACCTGAAAGCCAGGGTCGCCGAGGATCTTGCTCGCGAACTCGATTCGGTCGCCGCGGGCTAGCGTGACCGATCGTGCGATGAGTGATTCGGTGTCGACGAGCCTGGAGGCGATCGTCGAGTCGATGGGTGGCCAGTCCCGAGTCGGTCAGCGTGAGATGGCCGAGGCGGTGATGGAGGCCTTTTCTGCCGGCGACAACATCGTCGTGCAGGCAGGCACCGGGACGGGTAAGTCCCTCGCCTACCTCGTGCCCGCGGCGCGGATGGCCCGCGAGAAGGGCCCGGTGGTGATCGCGACGGCGACCCTTGCTCTGCAGCGGCAACTGATCGAGCGGGAATTGCCGCGCCTGGCCGAGGCAGGCGGGGACGTTTCCTGGGCGGTGTTGAAGGGGCGCCAGAACTATCTATGCCGGCAACGAATGGGTGAGGCCGACGGTCAAGAGTCGCTCATCTCGCAGGAGCAGATCGGCTCTCGGGCCCGGGGATCGCTGGAAGAACAAGCGGCGATGGTTCATGAGTGGGCGGGACACACCCAGACCGGTGACAGAGATGACCTCGATGCCGAGATCGACTCTCGAGTGTGGCGAGCCGTGTCGGTGTCGTCGGCAGAGTGCGTGGGCGAGAGCCGGTGCGCGTTTGGTGACGAATGTTTTTCGGCCCAGGCGCGGGCTCGGGCGATGGAGGCGGACATCGTCGTGACGAATCACGCCCTGCTCGCGATCGACGCCATCGAAGGCGTTCCGGTGTTGCCCGATCGATCGGCCCTCGTTGTCGACGAAGCACATGAGTTGGTCGATCGGATCACCAGTGCCGTCACCGGCGAGTTGTCGGTATCCGCGCTTGAGCGATTGGTCGGCGAAGCCGCTCAGGTGAGTGACGATGAGGGCTCGCTGGCTGATGCGGTCGACGATCTGGTGATCGCTCTTGATGAGCTCGCGGAGGCGGATTCGGCGACCTCGGGCCGGATCACCGCGTGGACGCCGACTTTGTCTTTGGCCCTTGCGCGGATTCGGGACTCCACGCGGGCATTGGCGTCGGCTCTGACTGCCGATCTATCCGCCGATTTGTCCGCCACGCCGGCCGCAACCAACCAGGAGAGCACCGATGCGGCCGCCCTCCAGCGAGTCCGCGCCGGTGCCGAGGATGTTTTTGCCGTGTCGGGTCGACTCCTCGCGCTCGCGAATTCTGATGTTGTGTGGTGGTCGCAGGACAGTGGTCGGGGGCCGGTTCTGCGCATCGCGCCGTTGAGCGTCGGTGACGCTCTTGCCGAGTCGTTGTATCCAGAGCAACCGGTGGTCCTGACGAGCGCCACCCTGAAAGCCGGTGGTTCATTCACCCCGACCCTGACGGCACTCGGACTCGCACCGGACACGACGTGCCTCGATGTCGGTTCCGGATTCGATTACGCGCAGCAGGGAATCTTGTACGTGGCGGGCCAGGTGCCACCGCCCAATCGCGAGGGTGCATCGATGGAAGCACTCGACGAACTCGCGGACCTTATCGAAGCCGCCGGCGGGCGGACTTTGGCGTTGTTCTCCAGTTGGAACGGTGTCGATCGGGCAGCGGACTACCTGCGTGTCCGGTTGGGCTCGCGACTGGACTCCGGTGATCTCGGGCCGCTGCTGGTCCAACGCCGCGGGGAGTCGGTCGCGCCGGTGGTGCAGCGTTTCACGAGCGAGCCCCAAAGCGTCCTGGTGGGAACGGTCGCCCTGTGGCAGGGCCTCGACGTACCGGGCAACTCGTTAGTGCTGGTGACGATCGACCGGATTCCGTTTCCTCGGCCCGATGACCCGGTGATGAGCGCGCGGCAAGCAGCGGTTGATGCGGAGGGTCGCTCCGGCTTTCGCGAGGTAGCGCTGACCCGGGCGGCGTTGCTGTTGGCTCAGGGTGCGGGTCGACTCATTCGCTCAGAGTCTGATCGAGGGGTGGTAGCAGTTCTTGATTCGCGCATGGCCACGGCGGGATATGGGGGAGCGTTGCGTGCGTCCCTGCCACCGTTGTGGTTCACCACGGACGGGTCGGTCGTCCGCCAGGCCCTGGTCAGGCTCAGAGATGACGGCTGAGTCTGAGCGTCTTGCGAGAGAAAGAAGTCTCAGCGAATCCGTCGAAGGACGCTAACGACCTTTCCGAGGACGGTGGCATTGTCGCCGAGGATGGGCTCGTAGGCCGGGTTGTGCGGCATGAGCCACACGTGACCATCGCGCCGCTTGAAGGTCTTGACGGTCGCCTCGCCGTCGATCATCGCAGCGACGATATCCCCGTTGTCACACGTTGGTTGGCTGCGAACGACAACGAAGTCGCCGTCGCAGATGGCCGCGTCAACCATCGAGTCGCCGACCACCGTGAGCATGAACAGCTCTCCGTCACCGACAAGATCGCGGGGCAGGGGCATGACGTCTTCGGTGTGCTGCTCGGCGAGGATGGGCCCGCCGGCGGCGATACGACCGACCAGGGGCACCGAAACGGCGCTGCTGGACGCCTGCGACTCGACGTGCGTGAGGTCCGGGGTGGCGGTGCCGGCGGGTGTGCCCGCTGGACGCGCCACGACGAGTGCGCGAGGCCGGTGGGGGTCGCGACGCAGATAGCCCAATTCCTCGAGCGTCTTGAGTTGGTGGGCCACCGAACTGGGGGAGGTCAGGCCGACACCGTGCCCAATTTCGCGGACGCTCGGCGGATACCCCCGGTCCGCCATGGTGTCCTCAATCACCCGCAGGATGGCCTGCTGCCGGGGTGTGAGGCCTGAACCGTCAGGCTCACCGTCGGGAAGTTCGCTGACTGTCGATGCCATGGGCCCTCCTGGGCTAGCCGAGGCGTGGGTGTCAGACCCCTACGCCATCCTGCACGTGTGTTCGAAAACTAGGGCAGCCGCGACACGAAATCAAACACCTGTTCGATAAATGCAGGGCGTGTCGGACGGAGCATGGTAGAAAACGAACATGTGTTCGATCGTACAGACGTTCGAAAAGTAATTCGGCTCAAGGAAAGGTATATCGATGGATACGCGGACTTCCCCCCGAGGCACTCGGTCACGTCATGACGGGCATCGAGTCAGCAGGAGCGATCCAGCATTGCGGCTGACCAGGCGAGGTCGGCTGGTCGCCTTCTCAGCGTCCGTAGCGGCCCTGGGTGTGATTGTTGTCGGGGCCGGTCAGGTGGCCGGCGCGTCAGGATCAGATTCGCAGGCGTCGAACTCGCCGGCTGAGCAGGTCGTGGTGGTCCAGGCGGGCGAAACACTGTGGGGGATAGCCCGCGAGGTGGCCCCTGGCAGCGATCCACGGGGGGTGGTTCGGCAGATTCGTCAAATGAATGACCTCGGCACAACACCCGTGGTGCCGGGCCAGTCCATCGTCGTCCCCGTCCTCGGGTGATACTGAGCGGGTGCCTCGTCGCCTTGCGGTAGTCATCGCCACGCTCGTCGTTTGTCTGGCCGGTCAGCAGTGGAGTCCGGTGGTGGCGGGTGAACCGGGTCCGCGCAAGGACCCGCAATGGTCCACCGGGGGAGACGCTCGGGCCTGCAGCGGGCCGATCTGGCCCGACGCACTCAATACGAGCCCCGGACCGGGTCAAGGGCGCCGGGTGCTGGTGATCGGCGACTCGTTGACCCGTAATGGACGAAAGCCGTTGAAGCGGGCGCTGCGTGAGGACGGATGGACTCCCACGGTGCGTTGCTTCGGAGGGAAGCGGCTGGATTGGGCGATCGCGCAAGCCACGCGTGCGAAGGAACTTGATCAACTTCCGGCGACAGTGGTGGTCGCCATCGGAACCAATGACATGCGGTGGATCGATCGAGGAACAACCGCGTCTCGAATGAAGGAGCTCATGCGGGTGCTCGGACCCAGGCGCACAGTGATGTGGGTGGATACCTACGCCAGCGGTGGTGATCGCTTCACGCGAGAAAAGGAGCGGTGGTTCAACCGGCAGGTCAAGCAGCTTGCGGCGGACAGCAACAATCTGCATCACATTCGCTGGGGCTCATGGGCGAGAGACCAGAAGGTCCCCTTCGCTGACGCCTTGCACTACACGACGCGAGGGACGAAGACCTGGGCATCGCGGGTCGCCGATGAAGTCTCCCGAATCGCCGGCTGAGCCGAGCAACACGCCCAAGCGGGCCAAATTCCCGGGGACGCTTGCGCCCGGCGTCCGCTAGCCCTACAGT
>Ga0163109_10002739_pt1 | contig 13636 bp, 10 predicted proteins | sample CRUFie1St13metaG_FD_108704 | JGI IMG/M metagenome (GOLD analysis project Ga0163109, IMG submission 108704) | Marine microbial communities from the Costa Rica Dome - CRUD Field 142mm St13 metaG | ecosystem: Environmental > Aquatic > Marine > Oceanic > Photic zone | place: Costa Rica: the Eastern... | reverse complement strand
GCTTCAATTGGAGGAAGACCTCAAAGTGAGTTTTGTCTTTAACAACAACGAGGAGCAGGAATCGGAGGAAAATGACCAGATGAAAGACTCTCCGGTGGTCGCTGCTTGCCCGATGTGCTCGGGGGACGTCAAGCAGACGGAAATTTCCTACATTTGCACGGATCACAAAAAGGTTTCCGAAGGCACCTGCAGCTTCCGTGTCACCCGTAAGTTGCTGGATCGGGACATTCCTCTTGATGAATTCGTCAAGCTGGTTAAGGAAAAAAAGACCAGCCTACTCAAAGGCTTCGTATCTAGGCGTACCAAACGTCCATTTGACGCGAATCTTATCCTCAAAGACAACGGTGGAATAGGATTCGAATTCCCCCCAAGGAAAAAAAAGTCGGCCTAACTCAAGGGTATGCCCGTTTATCAATACCAAATTCTCAATGGGAAAACTCCTCCCGAAATCATTGAAATCGAGGAAAGGAGTGACGCGTCCCCTTCCACTATCCATCCAATTACAAAAGAGCCAATCAAACGGATCATTGGCTCCCCTTCCCTCGTTCTCAAGCATTCTTCCCAGAAGGAAAAAGATTCTCTTTCCAAAGAAAATCTCGAAAGACACGGGTTTTTAAGATATGAAAGAAATGCATCCGGAGATGGATATGAACGTACAGCTGGCAAATCAGGCCCATCTTCCGTAAAACCATAACCGATTCACATGTCCAAAGAAAGTTCTAGATCCAGAAAGCCAAATTGGCTCAGAGCTAAGCTTCCTTCGGGACCAGCCTATGGAGAAGTGCGGGAAATAGTTGACGACAACCAGTTGCATACCGTTTGTCAAAGCGCTCAATGCCCGAACATGGGGGAGTGTTGGTCAAGAGGCACTGCCACTCTTATGATTTTGGGGAACGTCTGCACGAGGGCTTGCACCTTTTGTGCCGTACAAACGGGAAAACCTACCGAACTGGATTTGTCAGAACCCCCTCGAGTCGCAGACGCCGTTGCAAAAATGGGACTTCGGCACTGTGTTCTCACATCGGTCGCTCGTGACGACTTGAAGGATGGAGGAGCCAAGGTTTGGGCCGCGACCATCCGGGCTGTGCGATACCGCAACCCTTCGACTGCCATCGAAGTGCTGGTTCCCGATTTCAAGGGAAACTTTGAAAATCTTGACCTCGTGCTTGATGCGAATCCTGATATTTTCAACCACAACTTGGAAACGGTCGAAAGGTTGCAAAGGCCCATTCGAAAAACAGCCAGCTATCAAAGAAGTCTGGACGTCCTTGCTCATTCGAAGAATCGTGGCTTCCGCATCAAGTCCGGAATCATGTTGGGATTGGGCGAAAAGCAGGAGGAGATCCGCCAAGCCATTAGCGATTTGGCTAGAATCGGTCTCGACATCCTTACCTTAGGACAATACCTGCAACCAAGTTCAAAGTACGCGCCAATTGACCGCTGGGCCACTCCTGAAGAATTTGCCCAATGGAAAAAGGAAGCTCATGACATGGGCGTCGAAGTCGTTGAATCCGGACCTTTGGTTCGCTCCTCCTATCACGCAGAAGAACAATCCGCGAGGTTTGCCTCAGATAAGCGAGTTTCCGCCTGAAATCCGCCTTATTGCTTTCACTCTTGCCTGATTTTCCAGACTCGGCCCTCGGTTCTGATAACCAGTCCGTTTGGAACGGCAATTGGGCTGGCCAGGGTTCTCTCCTGCAAGTCATTTTCAGCAACTAACCGGTACTGGGATCGGGCATTGAAAACGAAGGTCTTACCTTCCTCATCGGTCAGGTAAATTCTTCCACCCGCAAAAAGAAGGGAACCCGAACAACTGCCTGCAACTCTTTCCATCCATTTTAGTTCACCGGTCTTGGCGCTTCGACAACTTACCACACCGTGATCCGCAGCCATGAAGAACAATAAGCCATCCTCTCTTGTCCGCACCAGCAAAGGCGATGAATTGCGGTGCGCCGACTTGCTCGTTTTCCATGCGACGTGCGTCTTCGTTACGTCTCCCGTTCCATTGACCTTGATCGCGTAGGTTGATGGCCGATCATAGCCACTGCTGACAAAGACCATTCCATCGCCATAAACGGGCCGAGGAACGACGGAGTAACCGCCTGGGTACTTAGATTTCCAAATTTGCCTTCCCTCTAGATCATAGGCAAAAACGTAATCGCTCGCGGGACTTACAATTTGAACCCGATCCTCGGATTCGATTACCAAGGGAGTGCAGAATGAAAAATTTTTCTTGGCTTGGCTATCTCGATTGGCTTTCCATCGGATCTCCCCCGTATTCTTTTCAAGGGCATAGAGACAAGGGTTGGAGTATCCGTCGGCGCTAAAAATCAACAATTCTCCATGCACAACCGGCGAACTCCCGCCTCCGTGAACGGGGCTGTAGTCGTACCTTTTCTTCCAGAGAACCTCTCCATTCAAAGACAGACATGCAGTCCCAAGATTCCCGAAATGAACGTATATTCTTTTGCCATCAAAACAAGGAGTTGGACTTGCGTGGCTATTCTTCCTGTGAATCTGAGGGGATTCGCGGTACTTGAAAAGCGGACGAACCCAGTTTCTTCTGCCGCTCCCAAGATCCAGGGAAAGAACCTCAAGAGAAAGCTCCCCTTCTTCTTCCAAAGCATTAGTCAAGATGAGGGAATTCGAATCTTTGATCCAAATAGGCGACGACCATGCCTTCCCGGGTAACTCGGTTTTCCAATGAATGGATTCTGAGACAGACCAACGGACGGGAAAATCTGAACCTTCGTAATGCCCCTGCCCCGAAGGTCCTCGAAATTGAGTTTTGCCCTGAATGGATAGAAAATCCATTGCACCATCTGGTTTTGAATAAACTTTCATTTCCGAAACCGGAAACAGAACTAAGCAGAGTACCGAAAAAAGGATATGCATACCTACACTAATGGGGTTACAATGTTAAAAGATCGACTTCAAAAAGAGTATGAGCCCCATAAAGAACTACCTAATTGAAGTCGCCAAAAGAAAAGGCGCTTCCGATTGGAAGCGCCTTTTCAAAAACAGTAAGAAAGGAATCTTACATCATCCCATGATCGTGGTCATGTCCGCCAGCAGCGGGTTTTTCCTCTTCGGGGATGTCCGTAATCATGCAATCAGTGGTCAACAGAAGACCTGCGACTGAGCCTGCGTTTTGCAACGCAGTACGAGTCACCTTAGTGGGATCAACGACGCCAGCCTTAATCAGATCTTCGTGGGTGTCGGTTGCAACGTTATAGCCCATCGTGCCTTTGGACTTGAGGACTTGCTGAACGACAAGGGAACCTTCAACTCCAGCATTGTCGCAAAGCTTGCGCAAAGGAGACTCAATGGCTCTTCGAACGATGGATGCTCCAATTGCTTCATCACCCTCCAAGTTGGTGGCGGCTTTTTCAACCGCGTTGGCGGCGCGAAGCAAGGCAACACCACCGCCTGGAAGAATTCCTTCTTCAACCGCGGCGCGGGTGGCATGCAAGGCGTCTTCCACGCGGGCTTTCTTTTCCTTCATTTCAGGTTCGGTAGCAGCCCCTACGTTAATTACTGCAACACCACCGGCAAGCTTCGCAAGACGCTCTTGGAGCTTTTCGCGATCGTAATCGGAGGTGGTTTCGTCGATTTGACGACGGATTTGCTTAACGCGTCCCTGAATATCCGAAGCTTTACCGGAACCTTCGACAATCACGGTATTCTCCTTGTCCACGGAAATTCGCTTCGCTTTACCAAGGTCGGCAAGCTGAACGTTTTCAAGCTTGATCCCGAGATCCTCGGTCAAGCAACGACCTCCCGTGAGGATGGCGATGTCCCGAAGCATTTCCTTCCGGCGATCTCCGAAACCAGGAGCCTTGACGGCAACCGCATTTAAGGTTCCACGCAATTTGTTGACAACCAATGCGGCAAGAGCTTCCCCTTCGACGTCTTCAGCGATGATGAGAAGAGGCTTGCCTTGCTTGGAAACGAGTTGAAGCAAAGGCAACAGATCGTTCAAGGCAGTGATTTTCTTTTCGTGGATCAAGATGAAGCAATCATCAAGCACCGCTTCCATCGTGTCGTTATTGGTGCAGAAATAAGGACTGAGGTAACCCTTGTCGAACTGCATACCTTCCACCACGTCGAGTGTGGTTTCGATGCTCTTGGCTTCTTCTACGGTTATGGTTCCATCCTTGCCGACCTTATCCATTGCATCGGCGATGATTTCCCCAATTTCTCCGTCCCAGTTGGCGGAAACGGTCGCGACTTGGCGAACTTCCTCGCGATCGGACACCTTTTTGCTGTCGCGAAGTAACTTTGCAACTCCGGACTCAACTGCCTTGTCGATTCCACGCTTTAAGTAAACGGGATTTGCACCTGCAGCTACGTTTTTCAAGCCTTCACGATATACACTTGCGGCCAAAACGGTTGCCGTGGTAGTGCCGTCTCCAGCAAGATCCGAAGTTTTCGATGCAACTTCGCGAACCATTTGAGCACCCATATTTTCATAGGGATCCTGTAATTCAATCTCTTTGGCGACGGTCACACCGTCCTTGGTCACCGTTGGTGAACCGAATTTTTTGTCGATAAGAACATTCCGGCCTTTAGGTCCAAGGGTCACGCTTACCGCATCGGAAAGTGTGGTTACACCCTTGAGAACTTTTTTGCGGGCCGCTTCGTCGAATAATATTTGCTTAGCCATTTCTATAATTTCTTGTGTTGTTTATGATTATGAGGCGAGACAGCCTTATCCGATGACCCCGAGAATATCATCTTCACGGACGAGTTGGTATTCAACGTCGTCGAGCTTGACCTCGGTTCCACCGTATTTGCTTATTAGTACTTTGTCTCCCTTCTTGACCTGAAAGGGAATGGCTTTGCCATCCTCGTCTTTCTTACCAGTGCCAAGAGCGACTACTTCAGCTTCTTGTGGCTTTTCCTTTGCAGAGTCGGGTATGATGATACCGCCTTTTACTTGCTCGTCTTCATCGACGTGCTTGACCAAGACGCGATCTCCCAACGGAGTTATTTTTGGTTTGCTCATATTCCTTTAGTTTTGGGTTTATTTAGATTTGAGGTTAGGGAAGCCCTAGAGGAGGCTTCTTTTAAAATTCATTTCGATTCCTTTTCTTCGTCGACCACCTCAAAGTCAGCGTCGACGATATCTTCTTCTTTTTTCTTGGAATCGTCAGCGGAGGCGGAATCGTCTCCTGCAGAGGACTGTTCGGAGCCACCACCGGGCATTGGGTCAGATCCTGCTCCAGCATTCTTCATTGCCTCTTGGCCAAGTTCCTCAAAGCTTTTTTGCAGGGAATCCTTAGCGTCCTTAAGTTCGTCCAAGGTAACGTCAGTTTTTTCGAGGATCTTTTTGGTCTCCGAAAGCAAAGCATCCACTTTTGATTTGAGTTCCTCGGGCGCCTTATCGCCTAAATCAGACAATTGTTTTTCACATTGGTAAACCATCGAATCCAATTCGTTACGAACGAGCACCTGCTCCTTGCGTTCCTTGTCTTGATCTGCGTATTTTTCAGCTTCCTTGCGGAGGCGATCGACTTCAGCCTCATCCATACTGGAAGAACCGGAAATTGTGATCTTCTGATCCTTGCCCGTACCTTGATCTTTCGCGGTGACGTTGAGAATGCCGTTGGCATCAATGTCAAAGGTAACTTCAATCTGCGGAGTTCCACGAGGCGCAGGGGCAATGCCGTCTAGCTTGAAGGTACCCAATATTTTGTTATCTTGAGACATGGAACGCTCGCCTTGAAGAACCACAATGTCCACCGCAGGTTGGTTATCGGCGGCAGTTGAAAAGACTTGCGATTTCTTAGTCGGGATCGTGGTATTACGATCGATCATCGAGGTCGAGACACCACCCGCCGTTTCAATGCCCAAAGTCAACGGGGTAACGTCCAAAAGCAAGACGTCATTAACGTCACCCTGTAATACGGCACCCTGTACCGCAGCTCCAATCGCAACCACTTCATCTGGATTCACGCCCTGATGCGCATCCTTCCCGCCCAACTCTTTGGCCAATTCGATGATTTTGGGACTTCTGGTCATTCCACCAACGAGAACAAGGTTATTTACCTCCCCAATGCTCATTCCGGAATCTTTCAAGCAAGCTTCGAAAGGGGATATCGTTCGCTCATACAAATTATCGCAAATCTGTTCCAATTTGGAACGGGAAAGCGTAACGTTCAAATGCTTTGGCCCTGATGCGTCAGCCGTAATGAAAGGCAAGTTGATTTCCGTGGATTGCGATGAGGACAAGGCCATTTTGGCTTTTTCAGCCTCTTCCTTCAATCTTTGCATCGCCATAGGGTCACCCGTCAGATCGATTCCTTGGTCGTTTTTGAATTCCTCGATCAACCAATTGATAATTTGCTGATCCCAATTGTCGCCACCCAACTGGGTATCACCATTGGTCGCCTTCACTTCGAAAACACCTTCGGCAATTTCCAAAACGCTTATGTCAAACGTACCACCGCCCAAATCGTATACCGCAATGGTCTCTTCGCCTTTTTTGTCCAAACCGTAAGCAAGAGATGCTGCGGTAGGTTCGTTAATGATTCGAAGCACTTCCAAGCCTGCGATGGCGCCTGCGTCTTTGGTGGCACGACGCTGATCATCATTAAAGTAAGCTGGCACGGTGATAACGGCCTGAGTAACCGGTTCTCCAAGATAAGCCTCGGCATCCGCCTTAAGTTTGCCAAGAATCATCGAGGAAATTTGCTCGGGCATGAAAGTTTCAGTCTTCCCGTCAATCTCACATTCGATAACCGCCGCTCCGTTCTTACCTTCAACAACTTTGTATGGCAGGTTAGCGACCTCGTCCTTAATTTCGGTGTATTTACGCCCAATGAGACGCTTGGCCGAAAAGATTGTATTGGCAGGATTGGTTACCGCCTGGCGCTTGGCCGCCTGACCAACCAATCGCTCACCGTTTTTGCTGAAAGCAACAATGGAGGGAGTCGTCCGGTTTCCCTCGGAATTAGCGATTACCTGAGGCTCGCCACCTTCCATGACTGCCATACATGAATTACTGGTACCTAAATCTATTCCAATTATTTTGCTCACATGGGGTGTGATGCAAATCTTGCGCCTACCCTATTTTTTTCTCTAAGCATTTATCAATAAGAATTTTAGGGAAATAGAGCTTAAAAATAAAGGAACTCTGAACCAAAAATCGAGTCACACTGTCACTCTTATGTCACAGTGATCGTGACGTCACGGTGAATTCTCAGGGTCATCATTAGGCAGATTTCCAGAATCAAGCTCGTCAAGAATTTCCATAACCCTATTACCTCTCTCAATCCCAAGATCTCGAACGAATTGCAAACGAGGAGAATATTTCAGGATTACCTGCTTGGAAACTACCTTACGAATTTCACCGGCATGCTTCCGGAAAAAAAGTTGGGCTTCCCTCGCATGCAACTCTTCGCCCAAGACAGAATATCCAACAGAGGCATTCCTCAAATCAGCAGAGACGTCAACGGAAGTTATGGTCCATCTGACGCTTTCCGAACGATACCTTGTGCTTAGGTAGGTCCCAATTTCGCGCTTGATCAGCTCATTGACTCGAGCAAGCCTCAAACTCATCGCTTTAAGCTAGAGGGAAGGTCGAGTTTTTTCCAACTCGAATGTCTCGATGACGTCTCCTTCTTCGTACCCATCGAAAGAATCCAACCGGATTCCGCATTCGAATCCCGCTTTCACTTCCATTACGTCATCTTTGAATCTTTTGAGAGTATCGATTTTACCTTCGGCCAAGACTTCTCCACCTCGAACGAGACGAGCTCCCTTGTTACGACCAATGGAACCTTCCATGACCATGGAACCGGCAACCGTGCGCCCTTTGCTGACGCGAAATACCTGACGAACTTCCGCTCGACCAGTTTTCTTTTCGACGGTTTCGGCTTCAAGTAAATCGGCCATATTATCCTTAACCAAATCAATAATCTCGTAGATTATGTTATTTTGGAAAACTCGAACCCCAAGGTGTTTCGCCTCACCCATTACGCCATTCTCCAACTTGACGTTGAAACCTACTACATCCGCACCGGAAGTGTTTGCCATCTTAACGTCATTTTTGGTGATTTGACCAATTTCTCCCTTCAAAACCTCGAGAAAAACCTTTTCACTTTGAATTAATTCCAAGGATCCTTCCAATGCCTCAAGGGAACCGCGAACGTCGGCTTTGAGAATCACCTTATAAGTCGTGGCCTTGCTTTTCGAAATTGCCGCGAAAAGCGCATCCACTCCAGCAGAATCACTTTCCGGTTCCTCGGGTTCCGTCAGTTCGGTGGAACTTACTTTTGATTGGTGCTCGAAATCTTCCGCCAACTTTCTGGCTTCTCGCTCGTTTTTTGTTCGTTTGAAAACCGCTCCGGCATCCGGAACGTCAGACCATCCGAGCAAATTGACCGGTGTACTTGGTGGAGCGGATTTGATTTGATTACCTTGATCATCGATCATTGCCTTGACCTTACAGAAGACTGAACCGCAATGGATGGCGTCACCCACTTTTAAAGTGCCTTTTTGCACGATCACAGTGGCAGTAGGTCCTCTTCCGACTTCCATTCGAGCTTCCACCACTATGCCCTCTGCAACTGCTTCCGGGTTGGCCTTAAGTTCCATAAGCTCTGCCTGCAAAAGGATCATATCGAGCAGTTCTTCGACGTTTTCCCCCTTCAAGGCGGAGATTGGAACAGTTACGACATCCCCTCCCCAATCTTCCGAAGGTATCGACCTTTCTTGCATTTGAGTCTTCACCTTATCGGCATCCGCTCCCTTGACGTCCATTTTGTTGATCCCAACCAACAAGGCCCCTTGAGCGCGTTGGGCAAACTTAAGAGCCTCATCGGTCTGAGGCATAAAACCATCATCGGCTGCCACCACAAGTACGGAAACATCCGTTAGGTTCGCTCCCCTCTCTCTAATTTTAGAAAAGGCAGCATGGCCCGGTGTATCCAAAAACGTAATCTTTTGACCATTATGTTGGATTTGATAAGCCCCTACGTGCTGTGTGATGCCACCGGCTTCACCAGCTACGACGTTGGCCTTTCGAATAGTATCCAAAAGCGTTGTTTTACCATGGTCGACGTGACCTAAAATGCAAACAACGGGCGGACGTGGCTCGAGGAATCTCTCATCATTCTCATCGACCACCTCCTTTTTCTTTTCCAAATTTGCTTCGGACTTAGTACCCCGATGACGGATTTCCAGATCGAAACCCTTGAGTTTTGCAACTTTCCGAGCAACTTCCTCTTCGATCGCTTGGTTCATCGATGCGAAGATACCCATCTCCATCAATTCGGAAATCAACTGAAAGGGCTTTAGGCCAATTAGATTTGCAAAATCACGAACCACGATCGGGGGCTTGACGATGATGAGATTGCCCTCAACCTTACCCTTGTCATCATCCGAAAGTTCTTCTCCTTGGCTCGAAGCAGGAACCGGTGGTGTTCCTGCCCTGCCGGCGGTTTGCGGTGGGGGAGGAGCAGAAGCTCGTTTGGCCGCAGGAGGAGGTGGGACTGACGCTGATTTTGAAGTAGGCTCCGGTGCAACGGGCTCTTCACCCTCTAGAATTTCGCCCTTCTCTTCCTTTTCGGCTTCTTCTCGCTCAACCCGCTCCCTCTCCAAATCCTCTTTGCTCTTTACGAGTGGAATGGATTGGGAAGTACCCTGAGAGTCAGAATTAGCCACCTTTTCCGTTTGTGGTGCCTCCGAAACAGTTACCTTTTCGCTGACTTCTTCGACAGCGGGTTCGTCTCCTTCAGCCGAAAACTCTTCGATCAAAGATTGGGCCGTTATGTTATCAATCGTTGAGGAAGCGCTCTTCAGGTCGTATCCGCGCTCAACCAAGATATCCAAGACCTCCTTGCTGGTTTTCTTAATTTCCTTGGCTATGGCATGGACTCGTACACTCATTGGTCAAAGATCGTTTAAAAACGAATTAAGCGTCTTGGGTTTGCGTTTCTTCATCGGAAGATGAACCGACGGCAACTTTCTCCAGGATCGAATCCGCTACCTCGTTCTCAAAGCCCAAACCCACCAAATCCGAGGCGGTTACCCCTTCAAAAGCCTCGGGACTGACAAGTCCGAAGGCAACGAGACGATCCGCAACCTCGAATTCAATGCCAACGGAGGTCAACGCCTCGGCCGCCTTGGCCTTACGCTCATCAAAACCAACTTCTTTGACCACAACCTTGCCTATGTCCAACTTCCATCCAAGCAATCGCGAGGTCAAACGCGCATTTATGCCCTTGCGCCCTATGGCCACCGAAAGGTCATCCTCGACAACTTCGAAATACATACGACGCTTGTCTCTATCCAAGTTTACGTTTTGAGGAACGGCCGGCTTCAGAGCCTCAGCCAATTGCTCGACGGGATCCTCAAACCATCGAACGATATCGACTTTCTCGCCATTCATTTCCCGGACGATGCTTTTGACTCGAGCTCCACGAGCTCCAACACAGGCTCCGACAGGATCTACCTTTGGGTCCGTACTTTTGACGCAAACCTTGGTTCGATATCCGGGTTCTCTGGCCATTGCGGCAAGAGTCACCGTTCCGTCAGCGATCTCTGCAACCTCCATTTCGAAAAGTTTCCGAACAAAATTAAGGCTCGAACGGCTGAGAATCAGCTCGGGACCACGCCCTTGCTGCTCCAATTTATTGAGAAGGCAACGAATACGCTCGCCAGGCACCCAATCTTCACCGGGCACCCTCTCGCGCCAGGGAAGTAGAGCTTCGGCTTTTCCGACCTCAACGATTAAGTCTCCCCTCTCCTTACGCCGAACAATGCCAGTTACCAGGCTACCGACCTGATCACGAAACTCGTCGTAAATATGCTCTTTTTCGAATTGTCTGAGCCTTTGCTTGATCGCCTGTTCCGCAGTTTTCGCAGCAATTCTACCGAGATAGGATGGGTCAAGTTCACGTTCCACAACATCACCCACTTGCGGCTTTTCAGCGTACAAGCGAGCCTTATCCAAATGGATCTCGCGGGAAGTATCGGAAACCGACTCCACCACTTCCAGTTGAGTCCATGCCTGCATGGCCCCATTTTTGGGGTCAATCTCAACCCGGACGTCTCCCGATCCGTTGACTCCTCTCTCCGCAGCAGCCTTGACGGCGCTTTCAATCGTGGCGATCATGTCCTCTCGGCTGATGCCCTTTTCTTTCTCCATATATTCTAGAACTGCGAGAATTTCGCTACTCATGACTTCTATGTATTTTTGGGTTTCGGAAAATAGGAATAAAAAAGGCGAGCAATGCCCGCCCCTTTCAGGATTAGACTGTAAAGAATCAAACCATAGAGATTTGCCCACGAATTGTCAATGAATACCTACCCTAGGTTTTTCAGCGTTGCAGACTTATGCGAATCGCTTATGGATGCTTTTCCTTCATGAATAAGATACACTTCACCACCCTACCCGGAGATGGCATCGGACCGGAGGTAATGACGGTCTGCCTGAACGTTTTGAAAGCCCTGGGCGAAAGAAAGAATTTTGAGATCCTTTCAAGTTCCCACGACGTCGGAGGCATTGGGATCGACAATCACGGAACCGCTCTCCCTGAGTCCACCTTGGAAGCTTGCCGGAAAGCGGATGCAATCCTTTTCGGTTCGGTGGGAGGTCCCAGATGGGAAAACCTTCCGCCCAAGGAACAACCCGAACGGGCGGCCTTGCTGCCTCTGCGCAAGGAGTTCGAACTCTTCGCCAACCTTCGCCCTGGCAACTTGTACTCGGAACTCGCTGATCTTTCCCCCTTGCGAAGTGAAACCGTGGCACGTGGAATTGACGTACTTTGCGTACGAGAACTGACCGGCGGCATTTATTTCGGTCAGCCTAAAAGTACCCAAGCTCTTGAAAATGGTGAAGAACAAGCTATTGATACCATGGTTTATAGAACCGGGGAAATCGAACGGATTACTGAGATCGCGGTTCGGGCAGCGGCTCTAAGGAATGGGAGGATTTGCTCGGTCGACAAAGCCAACGTACTCGAAACCTCCGTTCTCTGGCGAAAGATCGTTAGCCAGTCCGTAGCTCGGCTTGATTCCTCCATCGAACTCTCCCACATGTACGTGGACAACGCGGCGATGCAATTGGTTCGGGATCCCAATCAGTTTGACGTTATGGTAACGGAAAACATGTTTGGAGACATTCTCTCGGATGAACTTGCAGTGATTTGCGGCTCGCTGGGAATGCTCGCCTCCGCCAGCTTGGGTACCCCAAAAAACAGTCTCGGATTTCCCTTCGGGCTTTACGAACCCGCCGGAGGCACTGCTCCCGACATCGCTGGAAAAGGTTTGGCCAACCCTTGTGCTCAAGTGCTGAGCGCGGCACTCATGCTCCGGTACAGTTTTGGAATGGAAGAAGCCGCTTCATCCATCGAAAATGCAGTTAAGGAAAGCATAAGATCCGGTTTGCGAACCGGAGACATCGCTCAAGGCGGGAATACCGTCGGAACCGAGGAAATGGGTCAGGCGATCATCGACCGCCTTGCTTAATGGTTCGCCAAATTCGAACTTTCACTCTATCGTTTGAACCATGAAGGCAGAGGATATCCGACAATCCTTTCTTGACTTCTTCAAGTCCAAGGAGCATCAGATCGTGCCTTCCGCTCCGCTTCTGCCCGAATCTCCGAACCTTCTTTTCACGAATGCGGGGATGAATCAATTCGTACCTTTTTTTCTCGGGGATCAAATGGCTCCTTTCAACCGAGCTACGGACACCCAGAAATGCATCCGAGCCGGAGGCAAGCACAACGACCTCGAAGACGTTGGATTGGACACTTACCACCATACCTTTTTCGAAATGCTCGGCAATTGGTCTTTTGGGGACTACTTCAAAAAGGAAGCCATCGAATGGGCTTGGGAGCTTTTGGTCGACAGATGGAACTTTCCAGCCAATCGTCTTTACGCAACCGTTTACAAGCCCGAAACGGGTGATCCGGCTGAGTTCGATCAGGAAGCCCACATCCTCTGGACGAGGATTTTCGAATCCGCAGGACTCGATCCGGAAATCCATGTCGTGAGCGGAGGCAAAAAGGACAATTTCTGGATGATGGGAGAAACGGGCCCCTGCGGCCCCTGTAGCGAGCTCCATCTCGACTTGACGCCCGAGGGAAACTCCAAGGGCGAACTAGTGAACGCAGACTCCCATCTTTGCATCGAAATTTGGAACCTCGTTTTCATTCAATTCAACGCCGACCGGGATGGGAACTTCAGCCCCCTTGCCGCTCAACACGTCGATACGGGAATGGGGTTCGAACGAGTTGCCGCCGTTTTACAGGCGACTCAAGGTTTTACCGATTTCTCAAAGCCGACCTCCAATTACGACACCGACGTTTTTTTTCCAATCTTCGAAAAACTGAGCGAACTTTCCGGCAAATCGTATGAATCCACTCTCCCCTCGGAAGGCAAACCTGCCAATGAGCAGGAGGAAACGGACGTCGCCTTTCGAGTCATCGGCGATCACCTTCGGGCTCTCTGTTTTTCGATCGCAGACGGAATTCTTCCAGGAAACAGTGATCGAAACTACGTCCTCAGGCGAATTCTTCGCCGAGGCATTCGTTACGGTCGAACTCTTGGTTTCAAAAAGCCTTTCTTTCACCTGCTTGCCCCCACCCTCATTGATCAAATGCATCCCTTTTTCCCGGAGCTTAAG
>Ga0163109_10002738_pt1 | contig 13656 bp, 10 predicted proteins | sample CRUFie1St13metaG_FD_108704 | JGI IMG/M metagenome (GOLD analysis project Ga0163109, IMG submission 108704) | Marine microbial communities from the Costa Rica Dome - CRUD Field 142mm St13 metaG | ecosystem: Environmental > Aquatic > Marine > Oceanic > Photic zone | place: Costa Rica: the Eastern... | reverse complement strand
CTCTGATGAGCAAGGGGCTGGCGCCCCATCAGTCTTAACGCTACCTTGATGAGCTGGCGATATAAATCAGGAACTAAAAGAGAGCGTGACCCCATGAATATAACAGCCCGATTTCTTACAGCCGTTGTCTTGGTTTTTCTGAGTCACCAGATTTACGCAATGGGTGCCGATACGGACAAGGCAGGCCATCACGCTGTGCTGGTGCCCGAGTCTGGCACCTATTCTCGGGTAATATCGACTGATGTCGCCCTCGCACAAACGTATTTCGATCAGGGCCTGCGTTTGGCGTGGGGGTTTTACTTCCCCGAGTCGATAGCGTCTTACCAAGAAGCCTCGCGCCTCGATCCATCGCACCCCATGCCTTACTGGGGTATTGCACATGCGGCGGGGCCAAATCCTAATTCCCGCTACGCGCAAATGCCCGACGATCCACAGGGCACGGGACTGGCAGCGATTGAAGCAGCGTTAGACCGCATCGATCGTGCGACCCCAATGGAAGCAGCACTGATCAACGCGCTTTACGTTTTCTATGATGCGAAGAACATCCCTGACCCTCGTGAGCGCGATCGCGCCTACCTAGCGGAGATGCGCAAGCTCAACAAGCAGTACCCTGATGATCCAGATGTCGCAGCACTCTACGCAGGAAGCTTTATGTCGATTCGCCGCTGGGACTACTGGGATAAGAGTGGGGAAGCGAAGGGTGAGACGCTGGCTGTCGCAGAAGCGCTCGAGCATGTCATTAACACCGGCGATCCGCACCCGGGCGTCTACCATCTCCACATCCACCTCATTGAGGCCTCGCTTGAGCCTGAGCGCGCCATGGTGTCTGCGGATGCTCTCGAGGCAACGCTTCCTATTGGCGGGCACGTGGTGCACATGCCCGCGCATATCTTTGTGCGCGTTGGTGATTATCAGCGAGCGATTGACAACAACTTGCGCTCGCTTGCCGTTGACAAGCAGTTTGCGCAGCACTGGGGTGACCTTCCATTACCCAACATTGGCACGTACCCGCTCTCGCACAAAATACACGCGGGGCATGCGCTCGATTTCGTGCGTTATGCAGCCACCATGCAGGGCAGCTCTGAACTCGCTATCAAATCTGCCAAGCAAATGGCTGAGGCTATTAGTCAACATGGCACGCCCATGGGTCGCATGCAAAAGCGCGTGGCAGCGCCCTGGGTGACACTGAAAATATTTGGGCAGTGGGACGAGCTACTTGCCGCTGAGAGCCTCCAACACTCAACGCCCTACCTCGACGGCATCCTGTCGTATGTCAAAGGCAGCGCTCACATTGCTAAAGGCTCGCTCGACGGTGCAAAGCGGGAACTCAGTAACATTCAGCTAATCGCACAATCGCCTGATGTTTCAGTGAACCGTGCTGGCGCAACCGCCACGGCGGAGCTTGTGGCTCTGGCGTCGTACGCATTGGATGGCGAGATCAAACTCGCGGAAGGAGATCTTGCGGGCGCAATAGCCGCATTCGAAAAAGGAGTTGCTCTCGAGGACACAAACAATTATACAGAGCCGCCCGATTGGCCGCAGTCGATGCGGCTTTATTTAGGTAACGCGTTGTTGGTCGCGGGACGATTTGAGGAAGCCGAAGCGGTGTTCAAAAAAGATTTGCGTTGGCACCAGAATAACGGTTGGTCCTTGTTTGGTCTGATGAAGGCGCTGGAGGCCCAAAACAAGAAAAACCAAGCAAAAGTGATCCAAAAGCAGTGGGCATCCGTGTGGTCGCACGCTGATGTTCAACTGACTGCGCCGGTAATCCTGTGATGGCACCAGTTTTTCGGTCGAAGAGGCCATTGGAAAGAGTATTGGAGAGCACACTGATAAGACGCGTCATGCCATTACTCAGCTTAAGTTTGGCGCTGTTCGTCGGCGGTGCGGCGCTGTCGGTATCAGCTGACAGCCACTATGAATCAGTGATCAAGGATGCAGCCTTCAGAGCAAGCATTGAGGTACCCGACGGTGCGGCGTTTGTCTCCTTATCCACGGGCTTTACTTACTACCGGATTTCTAACGAGGAGTCCTGTGCAACCGCCGATGTCTTGGTTCATGGTTTCTCAGTGCCTTCCTATATTTGGGATCCAACCTACGATTTCCTTGCTTCAAAAGGGCGATGTGTCGTGACTCTCGATCTCTACGGGCGTGGCTTTTCGGACAATCCAGATGTGGCCTACACCGATCAGCTCTTCGCCACTCAAGTGCTCGAGTTACTCGATCACTTGAAGATCGAAAAAGCGAATTTACTTGGGTTGTCCAATGGCGGACGGGTGGTTAGTCAGGTAGCAGGCCTTGCGCCTGAACGGGTAGAGCAACTGATCTACGTGGCATCGTCTGGCTTTAGGGATGTTAGTCGTGCTGCCAACGTTGACGTTAGCCAAGCAGAAATTGATGCGCTCATAGGTCGTTATCCCGAGTTGCCCGCAGGCCAGCTGTCAGACTTTAAAGATCCAACAAACTTTCAGGACTGGGATGATAAATACGCTGAGCTGCTCGTTCATAGCGGCTTTGCACGCGCACTGATATCGACGCGCAAGAATCATGATTCGCGAGAACTGGATCGTATTCATGCCGAGCTTCAAGCGTCAGATATACCCGTCACCACTATTTGGGGTGACAGCGATACCGTCGTTGTTTATGCGGGCTTTGCCGACAAACTGGAGCGTTTACTCCCCAAACGGGTCGAGCACTTTGTGCCCGAGTCTGGTCATTTACCCCACATGGAAAATCAGTCCCATGTGGCGGCGCTCCTGACCGATATTCTCTCGCTCGAATGAGATCTAAATACTCAGGTCATCCCGGTTGTAGTCATGGATATCCGCCCGCGCAGCGTCATCCCACACAAACGACAGCGATTGCTCGGTGAAAGGCTTGTACTCGTAAGCGGTTTCCTCGGGAAATCGTTCCTTGCGCGCCGCGATGGCATAACCTAAAACGCGCGACCGTCTTGCGATGATTTTATCGTCGAAAACCTGCGCATCTGAATGAATGCCACCACCCTTTATACCCAGCACGGATGAACGTTTGTGGAAACCAAAGTTAACGGTGAGGCGTGGCTCGAACCCACTGTTAGGGAACGAACCGTGCAGCGCCTGACGATTACAAATGACGACATCGCCCCGATCGCAGACCAAGGGAACTGCGCCCTCGATTCGCTCGCTCTTGGATGAGGATACTAAGTCTTTGATATCGATTTTGCCGAGCTTATGACTGCCTGGTAACACCCAGACACCATTGACCGCCGTGCTTCCATAGAGCTGTGCCATGAAGTTGAAGCCGTGGATATTTTCATCGAAATCTGGGCTATCCCAATGGGTCACGCCGTCCTGGTGCCATGAGACTGCAGCACCAATTCCCGGCTCTTTGATGAACAGCGCTTCGTTGAAGGGAGCAAAGTCCCCGCCATTGATGGCTTCCGCGACGCGAAGTAGTTGGGGATGTGCGTAGGTCCGTAAGCAGGCATCGGAGAAACGAAGTGAGCCGAGCAAAATGAAGGGCGATGCCATGGGCGTATCAGCGGCGGCCTCGGGCTCAAACATTTTGACTTGGTGCCGTCCGTTTGCAAGTTGTGTACCACCGAGTGGATCGCCCAATGGTTTTGACCAGACGAGATGGGGTGTTAATGAGTCCGAACCTAGGGCTGGCCGGCCTTCGGCGTCAACCGTGCTATCGGGTGCAACTGGAAATGATGCTTTGAGCGCGATTATATCCGCTTCGATGTCTTCGCATTCCTCTTCAGTCAGCACCCCCGTAAAGACATAGAATCCATACTTGGAGTAGGCATCCAGAATGTGCTGTGCGATTTTTCCAGAGTCATCGAATTCGACAGGACCTCGATTATCCAGCGCGAGGGCAGCGACTTGTCCTGCCAACAGGTAGTCACGCATGGCAGCCGCTTGCTCACCATAACGTGCGGCACAAGCCTCAATCGATTTTGATATGTCTTGCATCCTATTCTCTCCCAGGGTTATCCCTTTTTTTGACGAGTCATAGTGACGACAGTTTGAGCCACTCCAATTACGAGCCTGACCATTTAGGTCTCCCCCAACTCGGATTGAAGTTGCTGATGAGAACTTACAATCGCTTTTTCGTAGTAGCCAAAGGTCAAGTGCGAATTAGCGGACGTTGTAACGGTTTCCTGTATGTCCCTCGCGGCAGCACGGTCTTCTTCCTGACCGGACTGATTGACAAAATCAACGTCTTGCAGGGCCTCTTCATGGCTGATTTCAGTCCCGTTTTTAGCTGCGTGCTTGATGTAAAAGGAGAACATCTGGGTGCGAGATGGCGACAACGGTTCAATAATAGTCACACTCGTATGCTTTGATACCACCGAAACACTGACGTTGGGAAAGAGGTGGTAAACAAGGGTCGCAAATCCCTCGATCTCTCGTTCGTCACGCGGTAAAGGACGCAGTTTTTCAATGCGCTTGAAGGGGTAAAAAACGCGCGAGTTTTGACCGAACGATTCCACAACATTCATATTGTCCAAACCTAAGGGGTAGAAGATCTCGCGATGCAGCGACTTGATGTGGTAACTCTCGAGCAGAGTCTCGGTGAGTAGTTTCCAATTTGCTTCGTCGAGCGTATCGCTCTGATGAATGAGCGACTGGGATGGTTCGAAAAAATTCAGCGCGGCATCGAGTGTTTCTAGCTTGGGCGTACCCTCTTGTTGAACATAAACCAAGTCTCTGCGTTCAATCGCGAAGAGTTCCTTCAATCCAGCAGTCTCTTTGTCCAGATCAGGATAGGCCGCTTCGCCGGGAATGCCTCGAACAGATCCGTCGAGATTGTAGGTCCAACCGTGATAAGGGCAGGAAAAAGTTGGCGTGCAGCCCTGACCAGACGCCACTTTCATGCCTCTGTGACGACAGGCGTTTATGAAAGTGCGGACCTGTAAGTCGTTGTCTCTGACAACCAGAAGCGGCGTACCTGCCGTCGTTCGAGAGATAAAACTACCGGCATCCGGGATAGCGGCCGATGGACGAAAGACGACCGGTCGCTGTCGCAATAGTGCGATCTCCCGCTCGTAGCGGTCTTCGCTTGTGTAGTGCTCTACCGGCTCATGCCATTGCGTCGTCCCAAGGTCGGTTGTGCCGCTATCGATGTGCCCAAAAACGCGGTCAATGACTTCGCTGTTTTCTAATAAGCCGACGTTGTTGTTATCCATTGATACCCGTGATCTTTCTAATTGGGATCGGCTAACTTGAGCAGTTGCTTGCCGTGATTCTCGCCCGTGTAGAGGCGACGAAGCGTATTCGGGATGTTCTCGAAACCTTCTTGCACATCAACCTGAAATTGCAGATCCCCCGACATTACCCAGCCCATGAGATCTTGGATGGCTTCCATCGCCCGTGGCATGTAATCGAGGATAATAAACCCCTCCATGCGTCCTCGGTTTGTAACGAGGTTCATCAGGTTCGAAGGTCCAGGAATCGGTTCTTCCGCGTTATAGCCAGAAATACCGCCGCATAAGACAACACGGGAATAAAGATTGAGGTGGTTGAGTGCCGCTTCAAGCGTATCGCCGCCTACATTGTCGAAAAAGACATCCCACTTATCAGGGCAGGCAGCGGCAATTTGCTTGTCCAGGTTACCCTGCTTGTAGTCGATCGCTGCATCCAGCTCTGCCACCTCGGTGAGCCACCGGCATTTCTTGGGACCACCCGCGATGCCGACCACGCGACACCCTTTAATCTTGGCTATCTGGCTAGCAACCGAGCCCGTGGCGCCGGCAGCGCCTGAGACCAGCACCGTTTCGCCAGTCTTTGGCTGGCCTAATTCGAGCAGACCAAAGTAGGCGGTAATGCCTGTCAAACCAATGACAGAAAGCATCATCTCCGGTGTGACTTCCTCAGGTACCTTGGTAACACCGGTGACGCCTTCGCCCGGAGTGATAACTGCATAGTCCTGCCAGCCACCCATGGTTTGTACGAGGTCGCCCTCTGAGAAATCATCGTGGTTGGAGAGTACGACCTGTCCAACCGTTCCCGCGCGCATGACCTCACCTATGCCGACGGGCGGGAGGTAGCTCGGACGGTCGACTGCCCAGCCTCGCTGTGTGGGATCAAAAGAAAAGTAAAGATTTTTGACCAATATTTGCTGGTCGACGACCTTGGGAACGGTGGTCTCTACAAACTCAAAATTGGCTTCCCCGATCATTCCCTCGGGGCGTCTTGCCAGGCACCATTGGCGGTTAACAGTCATTGATTCAGCCTCTCTAGGTAAGCTTTGATTTCAGCGGCGTGTTACTTAATTTGTCGTTCGTTTTTCTTTCCGGCTACAAGCGTTTCTATACCTGCAATGATGTAGTTGACCGTCAGCTCAACGGTCTCATCCATGCTAAAGCTTCGGTCGCCAGCTAGCTCAGCGGCTGACCAAGCAGCACCGGAAGACAGCTGCACAATGAGACGAGCCGTATCTTCGTCAAGTCGGTAGTGTTCGGAGACTTTCTCAATAAGGTAGCTGGCGGCTTGTCGCGAGTTTTGTACCAACCTGTTCTGAACGACACTCGCTATCTCCGGCTGAGTAATCAGAATGGGTAGCACTGTGCCCGGCGCGTAGTGCTCAAAATTACTTCTGACCGCGACACGAACAATATCTTCAAAACTCGTTGCTTGCTCCGCGTCGTTCGCGGTTCGCCTGTTAAACCGGGCGAACTCGCGCTTCAGTAATGTTTGAAGGAGCTCGATTCGATTCGGGAAGTAGTTATAGACCAGTGGTGCGGACACATTCGCTCGCTTTGCGAGCCCCTCCATTGTGAAGCCGGCAATACCGTCCGTTGCGATCATTTCCGCGCTGCAATTGAGCAAGTGCTCCTGCCGCGCTTCGGGACTGAGTCTGATTCGTTTGGGTTTGGTGTCTGTCATAGCTTTATTGTTGAGTGTCTATAGTAATCAGTTTAGTTGAACCAATGACAGCGGTAAACCGAGGGGCGCGAACCAGAGTGGAACGTCATGACAGCCCCATCAATGTCGTTTAACGTTATGGTTCTGACGTCAAAGCGGAGGTGGATATGAGAGTTGAACATTCGTTAACACGACGATCGCTGCGTCTTGCACTAACATTTCATTTTTGGGCGTCACTCCTTTCTATATGGCTCATTTTTGTCTCGCCTAAATCGACCGCCTCGCAAGTGCATCCAGTAGGACCTATCGCGCTGGTCGGCGCTCAGGTGCTGGATGGTTACGAGGTTGCTCCAATTCCTGACGGCGTCGTTGTCTATGAAGATGGAGTCATCACGTCGGTGGGCTCGGCTAGTGACGTTCAGATACCGACAAATGCAGTGGTTATCGATGTAGGAGGTCACACCGTGCTTCCCGGGCTAATCGATAATCATGTTCACATCGATTTGATCGGGCATGGTTCTTACGAACGTTACTACGAATTTCTTGGTGGCGATAAACGCTTAGACGAGGTAATGCCTATTGCCGCCAAGCAAATGCTGAGAGCTGGCGTCACGACAGCGCTGGACTTAGGTGCGCCCTTTGAGATTTTGGATGTCCGAAGAAAAATTGATTTGGGCGAGATTCCCGGCCCTCGTCTACTGGTATCGGGTCCTTGGATAACACGCGTTGAGTACGAGACCATCCCCGATAGTTATGAGGAGGTGATCAGCTCACCGGAGGATGGCGCTCGCAAAGCCCTCGAGCTTATTGATCGGGGCTCTGACGTCATTAAGACCTGGGAAGGTCTGACCCAAGAGGACTATCACGCCATTGTGGCTGCGGCCCATTCTCGCGGCGTCAAGGTTCACGCTCATCTTTATGATCCCCAAGCCATCAAAATGGCCATTGAGGCTGGCGTCGATGTGTTTCAACACGTTGGATCAGCGGGTAACCCGCCTTATGAAGATGCCTTGATTAATACTATTGCGCACAAAGAGATTCCCGTCGTTCAAACTATTTCTCATCGTGTTTGGGTCTATCCCTCGACCCTAGCGTTTCCCTCTCGCCTGAACAGAGCCGAGTACAAGACCGACATGCCGGACGATATCTACCGCGAGTTCATGGATTCATTTCAAAACTTTCACCAGCTTCCTTACTTTAGGAATGCGGCGACCGAGATACGGAACTCGAAACAATCCGCCAGTCAGTTCATTGAGGCCGGGGCGCGCATTGGTGTCGGCACTGATGCAGCCAGTCCGCTCAATATGCATCTGGAGGCCATTTGGCGTGAGATGTCTGCCTTGGTTGACAGTGGCATGACACCGATTCAGGTCATATCGGCTGCAACAAAAACCAACGCCGAGATACTCGACGTATTCGCCGAGCGCGGCAGTCTGGAGCCCGGGAAACAGGCCGATATTCTTGTAGTGGCGGGGAATCCGCTTGAGGATATTGAGGTTCTGGGTCGGGTAGCCTTGGTCGCTAAAGGCGGCGCACTGTGGGTTACCGAAAACAGCACCCTGCGCGTTGAAGGGCCAATCAATCGCTTCCAGAATCTCTGAGTTTTCCACGTCACTATCGTCGTGCGTATGCCGCTCACGTCTGCTTATAATCAAGTTCATACACCTCATAACAATGGACGTGATCAGAGATGAATCGATTAACGCAGGTACTAGTGGCAGCCATGATGATGTGCGCACCGATCGCGGCACCGGCAGGCTCAGAAGAAGATAGCTTGCCGCTTGAGGGCGCCACCGAGGTCCTTAGTTTCACGACGGATGAGGGTTCATGGCTCTCAATCGATGTGGCACCCGAGGGCGATAGTCTCGTCTTTGATCTCTTGGGGGATTTATATCGTTTACCCATCGACGGCGGTGAGGCAATTCGTCTTACCTCAGGCCTTGGATACGACAGTCAACCTGTGATCTCACCTGATGGACAGCAGATTGCGTTCATCAGCGACCGGGATGGTGCGACTAATTTGTGGGTTGCTGACATCGACGGTGCCGACGCTCGACAACTCTCCTCGGAACGCCACGCCGGTATGATTTCTCCCCAATGGAGCTCGGATGGCGATTACCTCATTGTCACTCGAGTCGGTATCGATACTGAACTGGTGATGTTTCACGTTGATGGTGGCTCCGGCCTAACCCTGACCGGCTTAGGGGGTAATGAGCGCTTCTGGGGTGTTGGTGTCGAGGCCTCTCCCGACGGTGAGCATATCTACTTTGCTAAGGGTCAGGGGTCTCGGCGGGATATCCCTGCATCGCAGATCAGTCGCTATGCCTTTACCACAGGCGATATCGAGCCGTTGACGCAAGGTGAGGGCGGTGGCTTCCGTCCGGTGTTGTCTCCAGATGGTCGGTTCATGGTGTATGGCACGCGATTTGAAGCTCAGACTGGACTGCGAATTCGCGACCTGAACTCGGGCGCAGACCGATGGCTAACTTACCCTATTCAACGCGATGCGCAGGAGAACTTCCGTCCGCCGAGTCGTGATCTCCTGCCGGGTTACTCGTTTACCCCTGACGGCCAGCAGGTCATCTTTAATGCATTCGGCAAAATCTGGCGGGTTGACGTGGCAACTGGGAATCGAGAGGAAATTCCCTTCACGGCAGAGGTTGCACTCGATATTGGACCGGATCTCACTGCGCCTTATCGCGTGCCGCAAGGCGATCTGACGGCCACTCTAATTCAGGATCCGAGACCCTCGCCAGATAAGAGCAAGGTTGCTGCGTCTGTCCTGACCAAAATCTATGTCATGGATGATGACGGGAAAAACCTAAAGCGTCTCACCCAGGGCAATCAGAACGAATTTAAGCCTATCTGGTCGCCTGATGGCCGTTGGATTGCTTACACCACCTGGTCGCATGCGCGCGGCGGACACATTTACAAGATGCGCTCTGATGGCAAGGGTAAGCCAAAACAGCTTACTGACATTGAGGCGTTTTACACTGACCTGGCGTTCAGTCCCGACGGCAGCATGATCGTTGCCATGCGAGGAAACGAATTTCTTCGCAATCAGACATTTAGCGAGTTTGGGGGTTTGAGAATTCCACTTGAGTTGATTTCATTGCCTGCCAAGGGTGGGGAGCATACCGTTATCAAGGCGCTCGACAGTGGACGATATCCTCACTTTGGTCCTGAGTCAGATCGCGTGTATCTCACCGGCGATGATGGACTCTTCTCGCTGACCCTTAGCGGTACCGATCATCGTGACGAAATGACGGTAAACGCACCTCGCGGTAACAGGCGTGGCGATGACCCCCCGCGAGCTGAAGTCATCTACATACACCCGAACGGCAACTCGGTATTGGCGTTTGCTAACAAGCAGGTGTGGTGGATTGCAAAGCCAAAAGTAGGCGCGCAGGCGGTTGTTGCCAACCTCAGTGGTGGCGACGTACCGGTAAAGCGGCTAACTCACGTGGGGGCTGATTATCTGGGCTGGTCTAGTGATGGTAGTGGTGTGTGGTGGGCAATCGGGAATACCTTCCACGCTCGCCCGCTCGCTAGTATGAGCTTTGAGTTAGATGATGCGGATTCAGGAGAGGCCCTTGCTCAGACGGATGATGACGCATCGGATCGCTTTATTGCTGAAGACGAGCATCCCGCCGTCACCACCGTTGATATGGACGTGGTCGTACCAAGATCGACCCCAACAGGTGCGCTTCTTTTAGAGCAGGCCAATCTCATTAGTATGTCCGGCGAGTCGACCGATGCCATGGCGGAGGTGCGTACTTCGCAAGATATTCTGATCGTCGATAACCGCATTCATGCCATCGGTGATCATGGCAGCTTGGCAGTACCCGACGGAACGACGAGACTCGACCTCAGTGACAAATTTATGGTGCCCGGTTTTATCGATACGCATGCTCATTGGGAGTTCAGAACCAGCGATGTGCTTGAGCCTCACAACTGGTCACTCGTGGCGAATGTCGCTTATGGGGTGACCACCGGGCTCGATGTGCAGACAGCTACGAATGACTACCTCGCTTATCGCGATTTTATTGAGACAGGGCAATCCATTGGTCAACGCGCCTTTATGACAGCACGGGGTGTCTTTGGTGATACCGATTTCCAGTCATATGACGAGGCCCACTCTTATCTCCGGCGATATAGCGAGCACTATCACACCAACAACATTAAAAGTTATGTGGTCGGTAATCGTGAGCAGCGGCAGTGGGTGGTTCAAGCCAGTCAAGCTCTGAGGCTGATGCCGACCACCGAAGGGGCGGCCGATCAGAAGATGGGTATCACGCATGCCATCGATGGTATGCATGGTCACGAGCATAATCTTCCCGACTCCCCCATTTTTAAGGATGTGGTCGAGCTTTTCGCGAAAACAAGAACGGCCTATACGCCCACACTGGTGGTGCAGTACAACGCGCCGACGCTTGTCGATTACTTCTTTACCCGAATCGATGTGAGAAATGACGATAAGCTCCGACGCTTTTACCCGAGCAATCGTCTTGATGAGCTAACACTGAGACGATCCAGTTGGCATCGGGACAGTGAGTTTGATTTCGAGCAGGGAGCTGCTCAAGCCGCAAAGATTCAACGCGCTGGCGGTCTTGTTGGTGTTGGTGGCCATGCCGAACTGCAAGGCTTGGGCTATCACTGGGAAATGTGGGCCTATGCCATGGGTGGTATGGCCCCCGTTGAAGTGCTGCGGGCCGCAACCATCGACGGTGCACGTATCGTTGGCGTCGAGCAGGACTTGGGTTCCATTGAGGTAGGGAAGCTGGCCGATATTGTCATACTGAACGGAAACCCGCTGGATAATATTCGCAACACCGTCGATATCGATAGAGTCCTCATCAATGGCCGTCTTTACAATGGTGACACCATGGATCAGGAGTGGCCTGATCGCGTGCCATTGCCCGATTTTTGGTGGTGGGATCAGGCAGATCGCCGATTTGTTCCTGCGGGCAACTATGATGATTAATGCACTCGCGCACTAGCTTTTAATTGGCCCGGGAGTATTTCTTTTTAAGCAAGCAATGAGTGTTCCATTTTTGGGGCGCATCACTTCGATTTCGTTACAAGCGGGTCACCGACATCCCGCGTATCCTTTCCGCCGTCATACCGTAGTGACGTTAATCAAGGAGTAATGAAACATGGATAAACTCAAATTTGTTGTGATTTCCGGACTCGTCGTTTTGGGCATGAGCGTCGAAGCCAATGCGTCGACCTCAGTGAGTGCAGCCTTCGGGCAATGCAAGGCTGAAGTGCTGGAAAAGTTCGGTGGCGATACTCGCATCGCCATGAAGGGTAGCAAGAGGTATTCGGGCACCCTCACCGTCAAACTATCTGTTGTGCCGGATGGCGCATCGCGTCTGCGTTTGCTGTGCAAAGTAACCGATGACGCCTTGGTGTTGACTGACAAAGAGGGCAAGCCGCTCTCTTAAGTAAGGAACGTTATGCAGGAGCTTAGCTGGGACGATTTGAAGGTGCTGTTGGCCTGCAGTCATCACGGGTCGACGCGCACAGCAGCATCAGCTTTAGGCGTGAGTAACAGCACGATAGCTAGGCGACTAGAAGTACTTGAGGCGGCCATTGAAGGCCGCCTTTTTGATAGGACACCGGACGGACTTCTCGCCACAGCGTTGTGCGAAGAGTTGTTGCCGATCGCAAAAACGGTGGAAGACACCATATCTGATGGCCAGCTTAGATTAACCGGCAGGGACGCGTTATTAGCAGGAAAGCTAAAGGTGTCGATTGCTGACTTTAAGCCCGTAAACCAGCTTCTTTTTCGGAGCTTAAACGAATTCTCAAAGGCGTACCCTCGCATTCAACTGGACGTGAGGTCGTCAAACGACAAGGTGGATCTCGCTAGGCGCGAGGCAGATTTTGCAATTCGAGGTTTAAAGGTCAATCAGCGTCCACCCAAGGATATCGTCGGCGTGAAACTTGGTTGTCTAACAATGGGACTCTACGTTCATAAGTCGCTGTTAGCTGATGCAAGACTGGGAAACCGAGAACTAACCTTTATTGATACATCTCAAACTACTCCTGCGGAATTACCAACGCCCGCTGATCTTGGGATCAACGTGAGGCACTCAGTCGACGGACCTATTGCCCGCGTCGATGCGGTAGTTAATCAAATGGGGGTGGCGGCACTCCCTTGTTGCAGCGTCACTGAGCTGACGGATATCGTGCGTTTACCAAATACTGAAAGTGTGCCTCATCGATACGTCTGGCTGTTGTATCACAAGGATCTCCGCCAGAGCGCTCGAATACGTGCTCTGTTCAAGCATCTGTTGACGCTTGAGCATAACTGGCCCGCGGCATGGGAAGGGTTATCTGCTCGATAGCATCCTAGTCTAAGCAATTACTTTTGATATTGAGCCGCAGGCCTCGCAATTTGGTCCTGTCCCGAGCTGAAATGGGATAGGATCTGTGTTTTTACTCGTCTTTCAACTTTCATTGGTCAGATGGCACTGAAGCCTAGAAGAATTCTCGAGTTGGGCTTTAAGGTCTCTATCAAAAAAGCAATGCGTCGGCGGCTCGGTTCGGTTTTGCATCGGGTCGCCTCTGGTCATGAATCATACACAACAACTCACTACACGAGACAGTCCATCAGATCTGCATCCCAATTTGAGCCTAGGCTTTGGCAGATGATTTCGAGCCGAGACTCTAGGCAGTCGTCGACAGCTATTTCCTTTAGCACGCCGCCTGAGAGATTGTAGGCAAGCACACCCTCATCTGTAATTACGACAGCTTTCATTCGCTCGACGTCCAGCGAGTGAAAGAATGATATGAGCTT